>Ga0334722_10000685_pt1 | contig 48062 bp, 41 predicted proteins | sample C3_bottom_MG_FD_207210 | JGI IMG/M metagenome (GOLD analysis project Ga0334722, IMG submission 207210) | Sediment microbial communities from Yellowstone Lake, YNP, Wyoming, USA - C3_bottom | ecosystem: Environmental > Aquatic > Freshwater > Lake > Sediment | place: USA: Wyoming | collected...
CAATCCAAGGCTTGTCCAGAAACTGGCCCGACGTTCCCAGATCAACCTGGACCGTTCCGATGTAACGGATCGGATCGCCCTTCTCCTTGTTGTTGTGATCAAGGAACCGCGCGACGAAGACCTTGCCAAGGTCATTCGCGCCACGGTTGAACGCAATGCCGCTGTAGTAGACGATGCCGCCCGGGCCGGAACGCACGGTCGCGTCGGCAGCAGCCTGAAGTCCCCTGATCGGCGAGGCAAGCCCTTCAGCCGAACGATCCTGCGGATAGCCGGGCAGAAGCGTGCTGACCCAGGAATGGCCGCAGTCAATCGACTTGAACACCCCCAACCACGCATCCCCCAGTTCCTTGTCGGCAGGGAGCCCCGGGACATCGACGGCCCGATAGTCGTTTGCGCCCCCGAGCAGATGGCAAGGGTTCCTTGCAGAAACCGCGAGGGACGGCTCGTTTTGGCGCTGCAAGAAGGGATCGCCGACGATCTTTCCCGTCAATGGGTCGTAACTCCAGGCGCCGCCCACCATGTTCACATTCTGGCCGGCGACGAGGGACTGGGCCGAGACGGGAAGGGGGCTGACGACGAACACGCTGGCTAGCGTAAGAGTGACAAGCATGAGAACGCTGCGGGAGACGAACGTCGAGATTGGCGATCTGGTCATGGGGGGCCGCCTCTGTTGTATAGGTGTCGGGCCAGTATGAGTGGCATTCTCCTACTAGTCAAGTAGGAGATTAGGCCGAAGGCGCGGTGGAAGCGGTGGCCAGTCCGGCGGGCTATTTCAATCGGCGGCGGGCATCGGCCACCAGGCCCTGCTCGTCGCCGTTGTCCTTGATGGCGACAAACGCCTTGTAGGCCTCGGCAGCGCCGGTGCCGCCAAGCGCTTCGTGGACGCGGCCCTGGTAGTACGCGACCGGCGCGTAGTAGCGATAGCTCGGGATGTCGTCGAGCAGCACCGCCGTCGCCTCGCCGCGCCGTTTTACGCACAGGTCGAACTCGCGATCCGCCTCAGCCGCGGCATCCACCTGCAGATAGGCCCGACCCAGGCCGTAGCGCACGAGCCACGAATCGGCGAACTGTCGCGCCGTGTTGAATCGCTCGATGGCCTTGCGGGGCTCGTTCTTCTTGAGCGCCACTTCCCCCTCGAGCACACGCGCACACATCAACGACTCGGCATCGAAGCGCTGGAGGAGCTTCGTCACGATTTCGAGCGCCTGAACGGTCTGACCGCAATCAGTGAGCACTCGCCCGGCGAGGAACTGAATGTCCCCGCTCCTGGTCGCGCGCAAGGCTCTTTGCGCAAGCTCGAGGGCATCGCGAGTTCTCCCCTGCGAAACTCGGACTTCTGCCAGAGTGACGATGAGCCTGGCTTGCCAGGACGCGTCTTTCTCCTTGTTGATCGCCGGCTCGAGGACGCCAGCCGCTTCGGCCAGCCTGCCCTGGAAGATCAGCAGGTCGGCCAGCCCGGCCATCGCCGTTGAGCGACCCACCGCGGAGATGGTCTCGAGCCTGGCGTACGTGGCCCGGGCATCTCCCGCGCGTCCCGCCGCCAGCTGCGAGAGCGCCTGCGCGACGAATGCCTTGGCAAACGCGGGGTTGATTTTGAGCACGTCTCCGGCCTCGCGTTCGGCGGACGCAAAATCGCCTGCGTACATGGCGAACAACGCCAGGTTGTTCCGCCGCAGCACGTTGGTCGGATACATCTCAACGGCCCGTCGTCCTTCGACCACCGCGCGGGTCATGTCGCGCCGATTGAAGTACGCGACTGCCAGGTTTGCGAGGCCAGCCGTGTCGGCCGGGAACTTCTCCACGAGCGCCTTGGTTTCTTCGAGAGCCTTTTCGGAATTGCGTTGCAGCAGGTAGTAACCACTGCGCGTCCGATACTTCTCGCGCTCGGTCATGCGACTGCTGTGTGCCAGCGCCTGCTTGTAGAACTCCTCTGCTTCCTGCCGGCGTCCGAGGCTGCTCGCCACTGCCCCGAGACCAGCGTAGGCACGGCCAAGGTCAGGATCGAGCGTGACGGCTTTCTTGTATTCCGCGAACGCCTGCTCGTACTTCCCTGCCCATTGCAGTTCCTGCCCGCTGGCATAGGCGCGGGCGGCTTCGATCGACCCCGCTGTGAACGATTCCTCTGAGACGGCCTTGTCCGAACTGGCCCTTGAATCGCCGAGACCCTGTCGGACTTTCGCGGCAATCTTCCCGATTGCTCCGAGTACTGCGTCACGGTTGTCGGCCTTCGTATCCCAGCTGAGCAGCGTCTTGTTGGCGGCCGGATCGATGACGCGCACGGTGAGGGCATACGTTCCGCCACTCGTCGATATCGCCCCGCTGACCACTCGTTGAACGCCTTCGCGCATGGCCACCAGTACCGCTGTCGCTTCGTCGAGATGGCCTCCCGGCCTGATTTGTGCAGCCAGCCTGACGGCGTCCCTGCGCGGAAACGCGGTCACGAATGTGGCACCTTCGATGCCCACCGCGAGAGCCTGTTCGAGCAGACCGTTGAACACAGGCTCGTTGGCCTTGTTGTCGAAATCGGCAATGAGGACGGACACCACCTTGTGTGGCGCCGCTACGGGCGCGGGACCACGGGCGAGCCAGTAGGTGCCCCCAACCAACGCCAGGACAACGACCCCGGCAGCCGCCAGTAGTCCTGTCGTAAACCGCCGCACCACGGGTTCGGGAATCAGGTTGCCATCTTCGTCCAGTCGGTCGAGCGCCCGGGCCAGTTCCGCGGTCGTTTGGAAACGTTTGGCGGGATCGATCTGGACGCACCTGGTGACGACTGCGTCAATGGCTTCCGGCAGCCCTGGCGCGCTGGTCCGCAGCGGTGCGGGAGGCTGAGAAGCCCGAGTGGCCAGTTCCTTCCACGCGGTCGAGCCGGCCGGCAGCTTGCGCTGGCCAATCAGCAGGTCGGACACAATCAGTCCGAACGCATAGATGTCGGTACGCTGGTCGACCGGTTCGCCGCGCGATTGTTCCGGCGCCATGTACTCCAGCGTGCCGACGATCCCACCCGTCCGGGTGTTGAGGATGGTACCGCCGCGAGTCGACTTGAAGGCGCCGGGTGATCCGACTGGCACGGTGCCTATAATCGTTTCTAACGCGTCGAGGTCGGCCGCTGGCGGGATCGGCAATGCCGGTAGGGTCTCCGGCGTCAGCGTCGATGCCACTCCCGGCTTCGGAGACGACAGGGCGATGCCGAAGTCCATGATGTACGCGTTGTCGTCGGCGTCGAGCATGATGTTGGCTGGCTTCAGATCGCGGTGGACCACGCCCGCCTCGTGAGCCGCCAGCATGCCTGCCACGACCTGCCTGGCAATGCGGAGTACACGCGGGACAGACAGCGTGCCGTCGCGCTGCAACGCTGTGGCGAGGTCTTCGCCCTCGACGTACGACATCGTGATGTACTTGATGCCGTCGATCTCGCCGAGATCGTGAATGCGAATCACGCTTTTGCTGGTGACCTGCCGCGCCAGCAGCAGTTCTCGTTTGAACCTGCGCTCAATCTCGAGGGCTTCCTGTGGATCCTTGAGCGCCTCCGGACGAATCACTTTGAGGGCGACCGCGACACCCAGTTCGGCATCCCAGGCTTGATAGACGGCGCCCATCCCGCCGACGCCGAGCGTTTTGATGATGTGATAGCGCGATCCGAACTCCTGCCCCACCGTCAGTGGACCGGACTTCGCGTTGTCGAGTGCCTCCGGCGCAGTCGACGCGCCGGTGGGCGCGCCGGGAAACCGCGATAACGGCGGGTTGGTGGCGCGATCCGTGGGCTGGGCCGAAAGAACCGTTGGGGGCGAGTACGCCGTCTGGGCGTCGGCACCCGTCCGGCATCTCGGACAGACGCCCAAGGGAATGGACAATGCTCCGCCGCAAGTAGGGCAGGTCGAAGGGGCCATAAGTTGTTGCGAGACGCCTGTTTCTGATTATGTCAGAAACACGATCGGCCAGCCATTTGCCTCTGCCCGTGACGCGAGTCTGGCGTCAGGATGCGCGGCAACCGGGTTCGTGACGCGCTGCAGCAGCGGAAGATCATTGATGGAGTCGGTATAGAACCAGCTCTCGGCGTAATCAGACAACCGCTCCCCTCGCGACGCCAGCCACTCCTCGAGTCGCTTGACCTTGCCTTCGCGGAAGCACGGGGTCCCCTGTTCGCGCCCCGTGAAGCGTCCATTGATCTCCTCCAGTTCGGTGGCGATCAGATTTGGCACGCCGAGCGCATCTGCAATGGGCCCGGTCACAAAGCGATTCGTCGCAGTGATGATCACCTCGACGTCGTCGCGATAGCGCTCGATGAGCGGCCGTGCGCCGGGGCGGATCATGGGCAGCACCTTCGTCGTCATGAACTGCGCGTGCCACCGATCGAGCTGGCTGCGAGAGTGTTCCGCGAGCGGTTTCAGTTGAAACGCGAGGAACTCCGAGAGGTCGAGCACGCCGGCCTTGTACCGCTCGTAGAACTCGAGATTGCGCGCCTGATAGCTCTCGCGATCGACGACGCCGGCCTCGATGAGCGTCTGGCCCCATTCATAGTCGCTGTCGCCGGACAGCAGCGTTTCGTCGAGATCGAACAGCACGAGGCGCTTCATTCAGGTTTCCTGCCTGTGTTCCGGAGCTGGCAGCACCATGCGGCCTGTGTAAATGGCCATGCCAACGACCGCGTCAATCCCCAGCGCGTGCAGCTCGTCAACCTCGCGGTCGGTTGTGATCCCGCCGGCCACGCTCAGCGGGAGGCTCGTGGCCGCGCGCACGCGGTGCACGGCGACCATCGGGATTCCCTCCATCATGCCTTCGGTTTCGGTGTGGGTGTAGAAAAACCCGCCGCAGTAGGGCTCGAGTTCCTGCGCGGCCTCTTCGGGCGTCAGCGAGGTTTGCTCGCTCCAGCCGCGCACGACGACTCGCCCGCGGGCGCTGTCGATCGCCGCAATGATGTGCTCTCGGCCGACGGCCGCTGCCAACTCTTCGGCAAACCGGTGGTCGACGCCCGCCGGGCCGAACAGGGCCGATCCGACGATGACCTCGGCGGCTCCGGCGTCCAGCCAGGCTCTGGCGCGCGTGACGTCCCGCACGCCGCCGCCCGCGCGGCAGGTGAGCGAGGCGCAGATCTGACGGACCAGCGAGTCGTTGGTGCCGGTGGCGTGGGCCCCGTCGAGATCGATCAGCTGCACCCGTCGAAACCCTTTGAAACGTGCCACCCAGGCAAACACATCGTCGAAGGCGAGCGCGAGGCGGACGCCCTGGACGAGTTGGACCACCTGGCCGCCGCGAAGATCGATCGATGGGATAAGCATGAACGTCGACCTCAGTTGACAGCTGTGGATGTGACCTGGCGCACCGGGATGCCATGGCTGGCGAGCCAGGCCTTCAGCTCACGGACTGCGTGGACACCGAAGTGGAAGATCGATGCCGCCAGCGCGGCATCTGCCTCGCCCAGGGTGAATACGTCGAGGAAGTGCTCGCGTGTCCCCGCCCCACCGGATGCAATGACCGGGATGGGCACGGCGCCGGATACCGCGGCTGTGAGTTCGCAGTCGAAGCCGGAGCGCGTGCCGTCGCGGTCCATGGAGGTCAGTAGGATTTCGCCGGCGCCGCGCTCCGACGCCTCGCGCGCCCAGTCGACGACGTCGCGGCCGGCGGCCGACGATCCGCTGCGCGCATATACCCGCGAGGTGCTGCCCTCGCGTTTTCCGTCGATCGCCACGACAACCGCCTGGCTCCCGTAGCGGCCGGCCAGCCTCGTAATCAGTGACGGGTTGGTCAGCGCGGCGCTGTTGAGGCTGACCTTGTCCGCTCCGGCGTCAATGATGGCGGCGGCGTCATCCTGGGTTCTGATGCCTCCGCCAACAGCCAGCGGAATGAACAGCTCCGCAGCCACGGCGCGCACTGTCGCGACCAGGGCACGCCGGCTTTCGAGCGTCGCCGTCACATCGAGCACGATCAGTTCGTCAATCCCCTCGGCGTTGTATCGACGGGCCAGCTCGGCGGGATCGCCCGCGCGGGTCAGCGCCGCAAACTGCACGCCCTTCACGACCGATCCGTCGCGGACGTCGAGGCATGCAATGATGCGCTTGGACAACATGTCAGGCGCTCCTCGCCATGCGGAGAAAGTTCGCCAGCACCGCCAGGCCGACGTCGCCCGATTTCTCAGGGTGAAACTGGACGCCCCACACCCGGCCGCGCCCGACAGCGCTTGCGAACGTGGCCCCATGCGTCGTCGACGCGATCGCGTCAGGCCCGATCGGGACGGCGTACGAATGGGTGAAGTACGCCTGCGCGCCCGGCGGCACTCCAGACAGCATCTCCGACGGCCCGAGTGGGACCACCTCGTTCCACCCGACGTGTGGAATCTTGAGGGCGCCGATTGGTTCAATCTCGTCGAGGCGGACGTTGCGTCCTTGTAGAAGACCAAGGCCGGGGGTCTCGGGCGCCTCACCGCTCCCCTCGAACATCCACTGCTGCCCGAGGCAGATGCCAAGCAGCGCGCACCCGGATTCGACCGATGCGAGTATGGCGGCTCGCCACGCGGCGTCGAGCGCCGCGGTCGCAGCGAAATGGCCGACCCCGGGTATGACCACGGCGGCCGCCTTGCGAAGATCGGCCGGTGTCAGCGGGACGAACACGTCCGCCCCAACCGCCTGCAGGGCCTTGCCGACCGACGCGAGGTTGCCAGCGCCGTAGTCCACCAGCGCGAGGCGCGTGGTCACAGCAGGCCTTTCGTGCTGGGCAGCGTCCGCCCGAGTTGCCGGTCGCGGCTGCACGCCACGCGAAGCGCGCGCGCGAACGACTTGAACACGGCCTCGACGCGGTGGTGACTCGATCGGCCGTACAGCACCTTGAGGTGGACATTGGCCCGCGCGCCGGCGGCGAAGCCTTCGAAGAAGTCGTGGATCAGCTCAACCTGCAAATCCCCGACCAATCGCGACCGCACACCGTGATTGACGACGGCATGCGCGCGTCCGGACAGGTCGATGGCGGCCACCGCCAGCGTCTCGTCCATCGGCATCACGAAATAGCCGGCCCGGTTGATGCCTCGCCTGGCGCCCAACGCTTTTGCGACAGCCTCACCGAACGCGATGCCGACATCTTCGACGGTGTGATGCTGGTCGACGTCCAGATCTCCGTGTGCCTCAATCTCCAGGTCGAAGGCGCCGTGGCGGGCCGTCAACTCCAGCATGTGATCGAGGAATCGAATGCCCGTGGACACGCTGTAACGCCCGCGGCCTTCCAGCCCGATTCGAATTCCGACGGTGGTTTCGGTGGTGCGCCGGTCAATTACCCCTTGCCGCACAGTGCCTCCAATTCCGTCAGACAGGCGGCGGTGTGATCGACGAGGCCGGCCGTGATGCGAATGCAGCCGGCGCACCCGGGCATACTGGAGCGATCGCGAACGAACACGCCGCGCGCAGCCAGCGCTTCGACAATCGCCGGCGCTTCTGGGCCCACGCGGACCAGGACGAAGTTCGCCTGACTCGGCCAGGAATCGAGACCCAGCCGCTTGCACGTCTCGTAGATTCGGCGGCGCGAAGCGTCAACCTGGGCCACGTACCACTTCACGTAATCGCCGTCCTGGATGGCGGCGCACATGGCCGCAAGGGCGAAGACGTTGACGCTGAACGGTAGCGTCACGCTGCGAACGCGCTCGATGATTTCGCCCGCGCCAACCAGGTAGCCGGCGCGCACGGCTGCCAGCCCATAGGCCTTGGCGAATGTCCGGCCCAGAAGCACATTCGGACACGAGTCCAGTTCGCCGGCGAAGGTGGCGCCCGCAAACTCGACGTAGGCCTCATCGAGGAATACGATGGCGCCGGCCGGCAACGCGGCGGCGACGGCCTTGACCTCGTCAGTCGTCACCAGCATGCCCGAAGGGTTCGCCGGGCTTGCAATAAAGACCACGCGCGTGGATGGTCCGATGGCCGCAAGCGTCTCCGCGAGCGGAAACGACAGTCCGGCGCCGGGCCCGACCCGGATGACGCTCGCGCCCACCACGGACGCGCTGGCAGCGAACAGTGCGTAGGCCGGTTCGACGACGATGGCCTCGGCAACCTGGGGGCTATCGAACCGCTGCAGCCACGCGACGGCCGTCGAGTAGATGCCCTCGTCGAGACCGTTGGTCAGGAGGAGCCGGTTCGGCTCGACGCCCAACCAGTCCGCGCACGCGCGCTCGGTCGCGTCGTAGTCGGGGTAGTCGGCCGCCTGCTTCGCGGTGACAGCCCGCATCGCGTCCAACACCTGCGGCGAACACCCGGCCGTGTTCTCGTTCAGGTGCAGGCGGAGTCCTGGACCTCTTGCCGGCGCCCGCTCGTACAAGTCGCTCATCGGATTCGCTCCCTGATCGAATCGGCGTGCGCGGTAAGACCCTCGGCTTCGGCCAGCGTGATGACGGTGGGGCCAATGCGGCGGAGTCCGGCTGGTGTGATTCGCTGGACGCTCGACACGCGGACGAAGTCGGCCGCAGACAGTCCGCCGCGAAAGCGGGCTGCACCCGAGGTCGGCAGCACGTGGTTCGATCCAGTGGCGTAGTCACCAGCGGCTTGCGCGGTCCAGATGCCGACCAACGCGGTGCCCGCTCTCACCTGAGCCGCCACGGCATCGTCATCGCACACGAGGTGCTCCGGAGAGAGCCGGTCGGCAATCGACACGGCCTCCTCGCGCGATGTGGCGACGACGAGGGCGCCCCGGGCGGCCAGCGCGGTGCGCGCCGGGCCGCGTACGGGCATCCGCTGCTCGATGACCCGAAGGACGGCGGTCGCAAGCAACGGTCTGGTCGTGATGAAGATCGCCCGGGCCTCAGGGTCGTGTTCAGCTTGCGCGATCATGTCGGCCGCGATCCACGCCGCCGGAGCAGCATTCGAGATAATCACGATTTCGCTCGGTCCGGCGTAGAAGTCGATGGCGCAATCCTGGGCGACCAGCGCTTTGGCCTCGGCGACATAGCGGTTGCCCGGACCCACGATCTTGTCCACGCGCGGGATCGTATCGGTGCCGTACGCCATCGCGGCAATCGCCTGGGCGCCGCCCACCCGGAAGAGGCGATCGACACCGGCCTCGGCGGCGGCCGCCAGCACGACGGGCTCGGGCCGCGGGCACACCGCGATGACCTCGCCGACGCCGGCGACTCTGGCTGGAATCGCCGTCATCAGCAGCGATGACGGAAGCGGGAAGCGTCCGCCAGGCACGTAGCACCCGACGCGGCCGAGCGGGGTCACTCGTTGTTCCACGACAACGCCAGGCACCACGAGCAGCGACCAGGGCCGCGGCTTCTGCGCACGCGCGACTTTGCGGATGTGGATGGCCGCGTCGCGCAACGCGCGCCTGACGTTGGGCGGGGTCGAGCGGACCCCCGCCTCGATCTCGTCGCGGCCGATCTCGAGGGCCGCCGTCAGGCCGTCCAGTTCACGCGCGTACTCCAGAACCGCCCGGTCGCCCCGGCGGCGTACGTCCACGACAATTCGTGAGACGCGGCTGGCAATCGAGGCACTCGCTCGTGCAGGCTGCGCGATCAACTGCTGGATGGCCCGATCGTCGGCCCCGTTGATGATCTTCACTGCCGCCATCACGTCCTCATTCGACAATCTTGTTCAGCGGATATTCGACAATGCCTTCGGCCCTGGCGGCCTTGAGGCGGGGGATCAAGTCGCGGACGGTCGGCTCGTCGACAATCGTGTTCAGGGCAACCCACTCCGGGTCGGACAGGGGCGAGATGGTGGGCCGGCGAAGCGCCGGCAGCAGGGCCAGCACGTTCTGGAGATCGACCTGGCGCGCGTTGAGCATCAGGCCTACGCGGCCCTGTGCGGCAATCGCGGCGCGCAACAGCATCGCGAGGTTTTCGAGTTTGGTTCGCTTCAGCGAGTCCTGCCACGCCGCCTCGTTCGCGACAAATTGCGTGGCCGATTCCATCACCGTGTCGATGATGGTGAGCCGGTTGGCGCGCAACGTCGATCCGGTTTCGGTGGCTTCGACAATGGCATCGGCCAGCACTGGCGGTTTCACCTCGGTGGCGCCCCAGGAGAACTCGACATTGACACCCACACCAAGGCGGCGGAAATAGTCTTCGGTCACGCGAACCAGCTCGGTGGCAATAGTGGCGCCCTCGAGATCGGCCGGCGTCCTGAATCGCGACTCTTCTGGCACGGCCAGGACCCACTTCACCTTGCCGAAGCTTTGCTTCGCGTAGATCAGTTCCGACACGGTGTGCACGGCCTGGCGAGCGCCGCCAGCCAGCATCTGCTCGAGGACCCAGTCTCGCCCCGTGAGACCCGCGTCGAGAACGCCATCGCTGACATACCGAGCCATTTCCTGCGCCCGAATCAGCATGCACTCGATCTCTGGATCGTCAATGGCGGGAAAGTACGACCGGGTGTTCACGTAGACGTTGAAGCCCGCCCGGGCAAAGAGCTGGACGGTAGCCTCCTGTAGTGACCCCTTCGGGATTCCCAGCTTCAGCTTCATCGCGCGCTCGCCTCCAACCCATCGTCCACGCCGACATCCAGGCTCCGGTAGAAGCACGTCCGCTCCCCGGTGTGGCAGACGTTGCCGTCGCCCAGGCGTCGCACCAGCAGCACCACGGTGTCGTTGTCGCAGTCGACGAGCGTGCGCTCGACGGCCAGGCGGTTACCCGACGTCTCGCCTTTGACCCACAGCGCGCTGCGGGTTCGGCTGAAAAAGGTGGCGTAGCCGGTACGCCTCGTGTGTTCGAAGGCCGCTTCGTTCATGAAGCCGACCATGAGCACTTCCAGGGATGTCGCGTCCTGAACGACCGCCGGGACGAGCCCGTCGAGTTTCGCGTAGTTCAATGTCACAGCGTATCTCTCCCCAAAAAGCAAAACGGCCTCGCTGGCGTGGCTGCCAGCGAGGCCGTCTGAGATCGGAAGTTTGCGGTTCGGTCCTAGCTCATGGGCGCGGCATCGCCAGCCTGCACGTCGTGCAGTGATGATGGCGATGGTGATGGCGCACAGCCAGAAGGAACGTCGTCATAATCTGATTTCATTCCACAGTAACGGACCTGCCTGTCGTTGTCAAATCCGCTCCGCCGGGCGCTTTACCGTTTGACGATGCCGATGTTGGCGATGGTTTCACCCTTGGTCATTGACGGAACCGCGCGGATGAAGAGAATCTCGCCGGCCGCGGGCGCGCGCGCTTCGAGGATCACTTTGCCGACGTAGTCCGTCACGTATCCGATCTTCATCCCGGCTTCCACCGTCATGCCGCGCTTCACGAGCGGATAGAAGATGCCCGTCTGATCGCTCGTCACCGTGGCAAGCTTCTCGATCCACACAGGGCTCTCGATCACGGCGGCGGCGCCCGGAATCATCTTCAGGTACCGCATCACATTGACCGAGCCGTTGACGAGCGCGGCAATGTCGTCGGTTTCGGTGGTGCCAGCGTGCCCCGCCTCGGCGGTGATGGAAGGCTTGCCGCGTGTTGACGCGGTGTTCTCGAGGTAGCGCGAGGCGGCCGGGTCTTTCGGCCGGTCGGCGGAGATGATGATGTGATCGAGGCCGAACGCCAGCACCATCGCTTTTGAAATAGCGTCCTGGCTGGCGTTGCCTGTCACCGTCCAGTAGGAATACGGCCGCAGGCTCTCGTCGATGTCTCCCCCGTGCAGATCGATCAGGTGGTCGCACTGCTCGACCACTTCTTTCGTCATCAGATACGACGCACGCTCGGTCTGCGTGCCGTCCATCTTTCCGGGGTAGAACCGGTTCATGCTCTTGCCGTCGATCGGGTTGATGTGAGCGATCTTCTGCTCGAACGACGCGACGTTGACGAGCGGCACGAGAATGACCGTACCGGCGATTTCCGCGGGATTGAGCGTCTGGATGAGACGCACGACGGCGAGAATCGAGCTGTACTCTGTTCCGTGGGCGCCGGCGACCACGGCGACGACCGGACCCGGCTTCGCACCGTGCACGACAGCGACGGCAATATTGGTGGCGGCGTCAACTCCGGCCGGGACCGCGATCACGCCAGTCACCTTCTGCCCTCGCGCCGCTGTGGCGGTGCCAACCTTCATGGTCGGATGGGAGTCCCCTGCCGGCGCGGCCGGTTTCTGCGCCGGCGCCACCGTCATTGTCAGTGCCAAGAGTGTCGTTGCCAGCATCGTGTGCCTCCTGAGCCGATAGTGTCCGAGAGCCGCCCGAGAACCGTAAGAGCATACCAGCGGATGGGGCGGGCAAGTGACGGCGTGCCTGTATACTCATCGCATGAGTCGCATCCTCATCGTGGAAGACGATGACGACATTGCCCAGCTGGTGCACCGCTACCTGACCAGGGCTGGCCACATCGCCGATGTCGTCCGTGCCGGAGACGAGGCGATGGAACTCGTCAGGGAACGCGTGCCGGATCTGATCATTCTCGACCTGATGCTGCCGGGCCTCGACGGGCTCGAGGTCTGCCGTGCACTGCGCGCGGCGCCCGCCACACGGGCGCTGCCAATCATCATGCTGACGGCTCGGTCGGAGGAGTCGGATCGGGTGGTCGGCCTCCAATTGGGTGCCGACGACTACGTCACCAAGCCGTTCAGTCCCAACGAACTTGTCGCGCGAGTCGGTGCCCTGCTGCGGCGCGCGCAGCGTTGGGCTGAATCGGGGGAATCCACGCTCAAGTTCGGATCGATCGAACTCGACCGCGAACGCCATCTGGTGAGTGATGGCGATCGCAGTGTCAGGCTGACGGCCAAGGAATTCCTCTTGCTCGAGTACCTGCTCCAGCACAGAGGCCGCGTCCTGTCGCGCGACCTGCTTCTCACGGATGTCTGGGGTTACCGCTACACGGGCGGCACACGCACCGTTGATGTTCATGTCCGTCGTCTTCGGGAGAAGCTGCCCCTGCTTGCCGACGCCCTCGAGACCGTCAAGCAGTTCGGGTATCGACTGATCCCGCCTGGCGATCTGCGAGTCGAGGAAGCCGATCCCGGAACAGCGGGTGTGCGGCGGTGACGTTCAGGGGCCTTCGGGGCGGAACGTTTCTGGCCGTGTTCGGCGTCGCGAGCGTGGCGCTCGTGGTCGCGGCTGCCCTCATCCTGTCGTCACTCCGTACGCAACTGCTTCGCGCCATTGAGCGCAACCTCGTGGCCGAAACTCGGATGGCCGCCGCGCTGCTCAGCGAACACGAGACAGACGGATCGGTGCCCGCGCTCGATGCGGAGGCAGAACGGGTCGGCGCGATGACCGCGGCCCGGATCACCTTCGTCGCGCCAGATGGCCGCGTGGTTGGCGATTCGGCAGAAGATCTCGCCGGCCTGGCGAAACTGGACAACCACGGAGAGCGCCCGGAAATCCAGACGGCGCGTAGAGTCGGTTTGGGAATCGAGCGACGTCACAGCGCCACGCTCGGAATCGACCTGCTGTACGTGGCGGTTGCCGTCAAACATCCGTTCGTGTCGTTCGTGCGGCTTGCGCTGCCGTTGAGCGAGGTGGATGAGCAGGTGAATGCCGTCCGCCGCGGGCTCCTGGTCGCGCTGGGAGTCGCACTCGCGTTCGCCCTGGCGCTGGCGTGGTTCTCGTCGTTGCTGCTCGCCCGCCGGGTCGACGCGATTGCGGCCGTGGCTCGTCGCTACGCCAGCGGGGATTTCTCCCATCCATCTCACGACTACGGTGGGGACGAACTCGGGACGGTCTCCCGCGTCCTGGATGATACGGCCCGGCAACTGGGAGGCCGCATTACAGAGTTGGCGCAGGATCGAGCGCGCATGGAGACGATGCTCGCCGGCATGCTCGAGGGTGTGGTGGTCGTCAACGAGAGGGGTCTCGTACACCTCGTCAACAACGCCGCGATGCGACTGCTGCGCATCGGAGAGCATGCGATCGGCCAGCATTTTCTGGAAGTGGTCCACCAACCCGACCTCGGCCGTCTCATCGGCAGCGCCCTCGAAGGCCATACCCCTGATGGACTCGAATTCTCGCCACCGCGCGACATGAATCGAACGGTTGTTGCGCGGGTCGCACCAATCGGATCGTCCGGGTCCAGCGGCGCCGTGCTCGTGCTCCACGACATCACGGACCTGAGGCAGGCCGATCGAATTCGGCGCGACTTCGTGGCAAATGTTTCGCACGAGCTGCGAACCCCGCTGACCGCGATCCAGGGTTATGTCGAGGCGCTCCAGGACGAGGACGCGCCTGAGGCAGACGAGGCCCGGAGCTTCCTGGCGATCATCGCGCGGCACGCCAGGAGAATGGAACGGCTCGTCCACGACCTCCTGCGGCTGGCACGGCTCGAGGCTGGCCAGGAGCCGGTCGAGCGGGCGTCGGCATCGGTGGCCACGATATTCAATGAAGTCGTGACGGGACTGGAGCCCGCCATTGCCGCCAAACGGCAGCGGATCGTCACACGGGTCGAACCGTCGGCCGCCACGCTGCTGACCGACGCCGCCAAGCTCCACGACGCCATTCGCAATCTCGTGGAGAATGCGGTGGCCTACGCGCCGACCGACACGACGATCGAGCTGGCAGCGGCATCAGATTCAGGGGGCACACCAGAGACGCACAAGACGGTCGTCACGGTGGCCGACGAAGGCCCCGGGATTCCGGAAGTCGACCTGGTCCGCATCTTCGAGCGGTTTTACCGCGTGGATAAGGCCCGCTCGCGCGAATCCGGCGGCACCGGCCTCGGCCTGTCCATCGTCAAGCACCTCGTTGAAGTGCTCGGCGGCGATGTGCGCGCAGCCAATCGCCAGGACGGCGGCGCCATCTTCACCATCACCCTGCCGTAGTTGCTCCATCTGCGCGGCGATGTCGGACGTCCAGCGCCTCGACCAGGAAGATGGCGTCTTCGGCCATGTTGGTGGCGTGGTCGGCAATTCTCTCGAGACAGCGACTCACGATCACCAGTTCCATGCCGCGCTCAATCGTGCCCGGATCCCGCGTCATCTGGTCAAGCACGATGTGCAGCACACGGCCCTTCATGGCATCCACCTCATCGTCCTGCCGCAGCACCTCCCGCGCGACCGCGGCGTCTCGATCGAGAAATGCCGTGAGCCCGTCCCGGACCATGGAGAGCGCCCGCTGAGCCATGGTGCCGATCTGGATCAACTGCGGGAGCGCGGGCTTGCTCATCAGCCGCAGCGCGGCCTCGGCGATGTTGACGGCCTGGTCCCCGAGACGCTCGAGATCGCCGTTCGCCTTGATGGTGGAGACCACGAACCTCAGGTCGCTGGCCTCCGGGCTCTGGAGGGCCAGCAGCAGCAGCGCCCGCTCGTCGATCTGGACCTGGAGTTCGTCGATTTCGCGATCGCGCTCGATGACCAGTTGCGCCAGGTCCGGCTCGCGATCCACCAGCGAGCGAACGGCGAGCGCCAGCCGCTCCAGCACGAGGTCGCCCATCCACGAAACGGTGCGGCGCAGCGCAGCCAGGTCGGCGTCGCGTTGATGGCGTTGCATTAACCGAACCTCCCGGTGATGTAATCTTCCGTGTGTTTCTCGCGCGGGTTCGTGAACAGGTCTCCGGTCTGGCTGTACTCGATGAGCTTGCCGAGCCAGAAGAACGCGGTGGATTCCGAGACCCGCGCCGCCTGCTGCAGGTTGTGCGTGACGATGACGATCGTGTAATCGCGTTTGAGTTCGAAGATCAGCTCTTCGATTCTGGCCGTCGCGATCGGGTCGAGCGCCGAGCAGGGTTCGTCCATCAGGATGATCTCGGGTTCGATGGCGATCGCGCGGGCAATGCAGAGACGCTGTTGCTGGCCGCCTGACAGCGAGAGGCCGCTCGAGTGGAGCCGGTCCCTGGCTTCGTCCCACAGCGCCGCGCCTTTGAGCGAACGCTCGCAGGCCTCATCGAGCGTCGCCTTGTCTTTGATCCCGGCGATGCGCAGCCCGTAGACGACATTCTCGTAGATCGATTTGGGCAGCGGGTTGGACTTTTGAAACACCATGCCCACGCGCCGGCGCACCTCAATGACGTCGGTGGTCGGCGCATTGATATCCTGGCCCCGCACAAGAATGCTCCCCGTCACACGGACGTTGTCGATGAGGTCGTTCATCCGATTGAAGCAGCGCAGCAGTGTGGATTTGCCGCAGCCGGAGGGTCCGATCAGGGCCGTCACCTGCTTTTCTGGCAGTTTCATGGTGATGTCGAAGAGCGCCTGATGGGAACCGTACCAGAGGTTCGCATGGTCAACGACGATCGCCGGCTCTACCGCCGATCGTGCGCCTGGATCCTTGCGATCCGCTTCGGCTCGCCGGGCAGCCTCTTCGCCGACGATGACGCGAAGCCTGAGTCCGGGGTCCTGCGGCAGCGCCTGCGCTTCCGTCATATCGCGTCCTGCGCCCTGACTGAACACCATCGTTGCCATGCTCATCGTTCGACCGCCCTAGAACGCCGACGTCTGGTACTTCCGACGCAATCTGGTTCTCACGACGATCGCCGTCAGGTTCAGCAGCACGACGATCACCAGCAGGAGCACGGCCGTGGCATAGACCATCGGTTTGGCTGCCTCCACGTTGGGGCTCTGAAACCCCACGTCGTAGATATGGAAGCCCAGGTGCATGAACTTGCGCTCGAGGTGCAGGAACGGGAACGTCCCGTCGAGCGGCAGATCGGGCGCCAATTTGACGACGCCGGTGATCATGAGTGGCGCCACCTCGCCTGCCCCTCGCGCCATGGCGAGAATGAGGCCCGTGAGAATTCCCGGCGCCGCCGCAGGAAGCACCACCCGCAGGATCGTCTGGAATTTCGTCGCGCCGGTTGCCAGCGACGCTTCGCGCATCGACCGCGGCACGGCGGCCAGCGCCTCCTCGGCTGCGACAATCACCACTGGCACCGTCAACAACCCGAGCGTGAGCGACGCCCACAGAATCCCGCCCGTGCCGAACGTGGGTGTCGGGAGGCGCTCGGCGTAGAACAACCGGTCAATCGTGCCGCCGAGAAAGTAGATGAAGAAGCCGAGACCGAACACGCCGAACACAATCGACGGAACGCCAGCGAGGTTGTTGACGGCGATGCGTACGACCCGGACCAGCACGCCCTGTTTCGCGTATTCGCGCAAATAGAGCGCGGCGACCACGCCGAACGGGACAGCGACCAGGCTCATCAAAACGACCATCATCAGGGTGCCGAAGATCGCGGGGAAGATGCCGCCCTCGGTGTTCGACTCACGGGGATCGCCGCTCAGGAACTCCCACAGCCGACTCGCGTATACGAGGCCCCGCGCAAGGGTGGACAGCCGGTTGGCCTGGTACGCCCGGAACACGTCGAGCGTGGCGAGTTCCTTCTCACGGCCATCGGCGACCTGAATGGTGACGCGCGTGCGTGCCGCCTCTTCTGCAAGCCTGCCAAGACGCTGTTCGAGCAGCGTGTACCGGCCCGTGAGGGCGGCGGCTTCGCGCTCGAGTCGTTCGCGATCGCCAGGGCTCTTCTTCAGGGCCAGCCGCGTCCGATCGAGGCGCGCGTTGACGTCGCCGATCTCGCCGCGCTCGAGGCGTCGGACGGCTGCGCGATCCCGCTCGGCCTTGTCGACCAGTGGCACGAGCGCATCCCATCCCGGCCCGGCACCCTGCGCGATGCTGCGATCACCGTCGGTCACCTTTACGACGCGCCCGAGAAGGGGCCCGTATTCACGCCGCTCGACATAGACCACGTCGGCCGGCCACGTGCGCGACGCGATCTCGGCTTCGTCCACCCACCGGTAATCGGCGCCTGACAAATCGCGATTCCCGAGCTTCAGCTGGATCCTGAAATGCGGCGGAAGATCCGGAGACCCGGAAGTGGGAATGACCTCGCGCGCTGATATTTCACCAAGGAGTACAGTGCCGCTCTTGAGCGTCACCTCGACCAATCGATCCGGCCAGAAGAAGCCGAGACCACTGGTCAGGATGAGCGCGATCATGCCGCTGATCATCAGCAGGCAGACACCCAGACCCGTGCCAGCCAGCCAGACCGCGGGATCGCCGCGCCGCATGAGGTCGCCGAACGCGTTCATCACACGGCCTTGTACTGGTCGCGCAACCGCTGCCGGATCACTTCGGCCACGGTGTTGATGAGAAACGTCAACACGAAGAGCAGCGCCGCCGTCAGAAACAGCGTGCGATACAGCGTCCCGCCCTGAGGCGACTCGGGAATCTCCACGGCGATGTTAGCCGCCAGCGTGCGCATGCCGTTGAAGATCGACCAGTCCATCAGCGGCGTATTGCCGGTGGCCATCAGCACGATCATGGTCTCGCCCACCGCCCGGCCGAAGCCCACCATGATGGCGGAGAAGACCCCGGGACTTGCCGTCGGCAGCACCACGCGCACGGCGGTCTGCCACCGGCTCGCACCGAGCGCAAGCGATGCGGCTGTCAGGTTCGACGGCACGCTCGAAAAGGCGTCCTCGGAGATCGTGAAGATGATCGGAATCACCGCGAAGCCCATCGCGAGACCAACGACCAGGCAGTTGCGCTGGTCGTAGGTGACGCCCAGCGTCTGTGTCAGCCAGAAGCGGGCGTCCCCGGCGAAGAGCCACCGCTCGAGCGGCGGCCCGGTCGCATGGGCCACCCAGACGGCGGCCAGCAGCATGGGAACAATGACGGCCAGCTCCGAACCCGGACGGAGACGAGCCAGGATCCTCCTCGGAAGCGCACGCCACAGAACGACGCCGACCGTGCCCAAGGCGGGCGCCAGGAGAAACAACGCCCCCAGCGCCACGAGGTTCTTTTCGACGACCGATGCGAGATAGAGGCCGGCCAGAAATCCGATGACCACGCTCGGGAGCGCCGCCATGATCTCCACGGTGGGCTTGATCTTCGCGCGAATGGACGCATGCACGAATTGCGACGTGTAGAGCGCACCGAGCACCGAGAGCGGAATCGCGAAGAGCATCGCATAAAGCGTGCCCTTGATCGTGCCGAACACCAGCGGCACCAGGCTGAACTTCGCTTCGACATCGTCTGTGGCGCCGGTTGACTGCCAGACATACTCGGGCTTCGAGTAGCCCTCGTACCACACCTTGCTGAACAGCACGCCCCAGCTGATTTCTGGATGCGGGTTCGCGATGGCGAAGCGATCAATGCCTCCACCGCGTGCGACCAGCAGGCCGTCGGCTTTCGGCGTGATCAGAACGGCCCGCGCGACGTCGCCCACCGATACGTCCGCCAGCCTGCGCTCGGAGGTGAAGTGGCGCAGGACGATGGTGCCGTCGCGGCCGGCAGTGGCGAAACTCCGCTCGCGGCCCGACATCGCAATCGCGACGACCGCGCTGGACTGCGGCTGGTACGTGTGGGCATGGACCATGGCCGGCGGGCCATCCGCACCGAGCGGCACGCGGAACCAGCCCGTCAGGCTGCCGTTTTCGGTGCCCGCCACCCACGACTTGCCGCCGAGCACCCACTCGAGCGCCGTAATGGCGCCACCACCTACCGGCGACACATCGGTCAGGCGCATGTCCGGTTGTGGAAGCCAGTGGTAGACGTTGCCGGCATCAGTGCCGGCCACCAGCGCGCCGTTACGACCCAGTCGAATGGCGGTCACGCGTTGAGGTGCCGGCACCGAGAGGCTGGCGCGCCACTCTTTGCCGTCGGCATCGGTCCACCAGCACGCGATGTCGCGATCGGACATCAGGGCCGCCACGAACTTCTGACCTTCCTGCTCGAGGTACGAGACGTCTCGCACCGGACGCTTCGCGGGATCGATGTCGACGATGCCGCGCTCGCGAAGCTCGATGGCGACGTCGGCCATCGTCTGTCTCTCGTATTGGGGGGTGAAGCGGACCTGCACGAGCGAGATGCGGCCATCGCTGGTACCGGCGGCCACGAAGTGACCGAGCAGACTTCTCGATGATGCCGTCACCGTCGCCGCGCCCAGGCCGGGAACCGGGAGATCTCGCGCGGCCGCTCCGTTGTCATAGCGGTAGAACGCGAGGCCGCCATCCGGATTCACCGTGTAGATGTATCTCCGATACTCATCGGTGCCGAAGACCGACAGGTGGGCTGCGCCCAGGCCCTGGGGCGGACTGGCGAGACGCACGTGTTCAGACGGGGTCAGCGTCGCGGGCTTGAAGAGCGGCATCGCCTGGGCGGCAATGAAGACGAGGATGCCGAGCACGGCGATGATGACACTGATGCCGCCAAGCGTGATCACGCCGACCGCGGCGCGATCGATGCGCTTGAGTCGGCCGATGCGCCTGGCGGCGCCGGCCATTCTCTCGCGGACGCTCGGCATTGCGGTGTTCACCTGATCTTCGCGAGTTCCTGCTGGCACTGAGCGGCGGTCAACGGCATGTACCCGTCCTTGACCACCACGTCCTGGCCTTCCTTGCTGAAGATCAACTTCACGAACTCACCGACGATCGGATCGAGTGTCTTGCCAGGAGCCTTGTTGACGTAGATGTACAGGAAGCGCCAGAGCGGGTACTTCCCGCTCTTCACATCCTCGTAGCTCCCGTCCGACACAGGCGACGTCGGGGTTTCCGACAGCGGAACCGCGCGCACGCCAGAGGTCTTGTAGCCGACGCCGCTATAACCCATGCCGAAGCGATCCTCGGTGACGCCCTGGACCACCGATGCCGAGCCCGGCTGTTCCTTTACCGTGTCCTTGTAGTCGCCGTTCTTGAGCACGTGTTCCTTGAAGAAGCCGTAGGTGCCGCTGGCCGAGTTGCGGCCGTAGAGGCTGATCGGCCGCCTGGCCCAGTCGCCGGTGAGGCCGAGCTGGCCCCACGTGGTGATGTTCTCCTTGTAACCGCGCGCACGGCTCTTCCCGAAGATCGCCTCCGCTTGCGCGAGGGTGATCGACGTGATTGGGTTGTCCTTGTTGACGTAGATGGCGAGCGCGTCGTAGCTGGTCCTGAGTTCGGTCGGTTTATAACCTCGCTTGGCCTCGAACGCGTCGAGTTCGGCGGGCTTCATCTGGCGCGACATCGGGCCAAACTGCGACGTGCCGGCGATGAGCGCGGGCGGCGCCGTGCCCGACCCCTTGCCTTCAACCTGGATCTTGACGCTCGGATAGAACTTCCGGTACGTCTCGGCCCACAACGTCATCATGTTGTTCATCGTGTCGGAGCCAACGCTGGTCAGGCTGCCCGACACGCCGATCACCTTCTGGTAGGGCGCCAGGCCGGTCTGCGCGCCGGTCAGGGCGATGCTGGCGGCAACAAGTGCGAGAGCAATCAGTGTGCGTTTCATCAGTCGTTTCTCCATACACCTGCGGCGTACCGTTCCTCGGACGGACCGGTTTCAAAACCCGTTCTTGCGGTCAAGACGTGAGCCGCTCACGCAGGTTTTGAAGCCGTCCCCAGTAAATGCTATGGGGTGGCTGGTACTGAGAGATTGCGCCGCTGTTAATTCCCGGTTAATTCCTGCGATGGTGCGGCCGCTCGAGCCGAGCAAGCAGGATCATCCCTCCCAAGCTGCTGTGACGTGGCACTTCGCTCCGCGTCCCCGCAGTCCCGCCAGGGGTGCCTGAGCGACATCTTGCGAGCGGGGCCGCAGAGGGAAACGTCTTCTCGCACCTATACAAAGTGCGAGAGGACGTTTCCCGAAGCGGCCCCTCGAACCGAGCCGACAGCGTTAGTTCGCAAAACGTGCCGTGAGGGCCAAGACAGGCGTGGGGCTGGGGGCCCCCACGCGCGCTCGGCAACAGAACCCGGTAGGCATGTTTTGCCGGCGAGCGTGAGCGGGGCCGCGGAGGGAAACGTCATCTCGCACCTCTACCAGGTCCAGAAGAACGTGGCGCGGAACGCCAGTTCGTTCTTCGCGGGCGTCGTACCGCCCGTTATCGCCGTCGCGTAGGTGACCCACTCGAGGTTCGGGCTGAAGCGGACAGACGGGTGGATGTAGTACTCGAAACCCGCAACACCCAGATTGAACGGGGCTTTGTTGTAGATGGGCATGTAATCGATGCCGGCGGCATCAGGATTCGCGTCCGAGTGATCGTATCGGCCGAAGATGGCGAACTTACTCGGCCTGACGATCCAGACGCCGAATCCCGACACGACGTTGATTGTGACCACCGGATTGGTCGTGCCGTCGTTGGGCTGGCGCGTGTGGTGGAGATACTGGAGGCCCAGGCGGCCATTTGGGTTCTGGTAACCGACGAACCCCTGAATAGTGGCGCGGTTTGCGGAGAGCGGCTTGGAGTAGTAGCCGTAGAAGCCTTCGGCCGCGAATCCGGGATTGGTGACGTAGCGCAGCGCAAACCTGACGGCTTTGTACTTGTCGAGTTCCACGTTGTTGTTGCCGGAATCGTTGGCGAACTGCGCCGTGTACTGGACCCTGTTGTTCTGCGTGAGCGGACCAGACAACGTGATGCCGAAGTCGCGCGACGAATCGATGCGATACAAGTCAGCCGGCGTCTTCTCGATGTGGCGCAGGCCGAAGAAACCCTCGAGCCAGTCGAAGGTCGCTGTCGGCGAGATGCCAACCGTCACGGCGTGCTTCCCGCTGTAGGTCCACTTCGCCCAGGCGTCCTTGACGTAGGGGTTGATGGTGGTGGCCGGCGAAGTCATCTTTCCGTTGCTGTTTGCCTCGAGGCGGAAGCGCGTCGTCAACACCGGGCTGAACGTCCGGTCGTAGGTGAAGTACAGGCGGCGGAACCAGAACCCATGCTGCCCGTTGAAGGCCGCAGTGTTGTCGGACTTGATGGCGTAGTAGTCGCCAAACATCAGACCACTGAACTTGTCGGGGGACGGTGCTGGAGGCGGAGGTGGCGGCGGTTCGGGCACAGCCTCCGACAAGCCGTGCTTGAAGAAGAAGAGTTGCAGGGCGCGCTCGCTATCGCCAACCACAGTCTCGCCGTTTGGACCCGCATTGAGTTTCGTGATGCCGACGCCCATCTCGCCGCTCTTCTCGAACGCGTCCGCGCGGGCCGCGGTGTTGAAGACGTAGATGCGGCCGTCCTTGACGATTTCTTTGTAATACAGACCCTGCCCGAATGCGGGGCTGGCAATCAGGACGGTCACTGCGGCAATCTGTAGCGCCAGGACGGCGACTCGTCCGGCTCGAAGAAGACAAACCATGCGATTTTTCCTCCATGCAGGGAAGTAGTTCTGCGTGGAGACAGGATATGGAGGGCATGTTGCCGCCACGTCGCACGCGCGTTACGGCGGGGTTAATTCCCGCCACGGGGCCAGATAATCGACTGTGCTAAACTGTCCGCGCTCGGTGACAATCGTCAGGTGCCCCCCCCCATGTGGATTGTCCGGCTTGCGCTCACTCGTCCGTACACGTTCGTCGTCATGGCGATCGTGATTCTATTGGTCGGTCCGCTCACCATCCTTCGGACGCCCACAGACATCTTTCCCAATATCAATATCCCGGTCATCGCCGTCATCTGGAACTACGGCGGGCTCTCGGCGCAGGAGATTTCGAACCGGATTGTGTCGATCTACGAGCGGTCGCTGACCACGACGGTCAACGACATTGAACACATCGAGTCGCAATCGCTGCGCGGCCAGTCGATCGTCAAGATCTTCTTCCAGCCGTCTGTCAGCATCGACACGGCCATCGCCCAGGTGACGGCGATCTCGCAGAGCAACCTCCGACAGCTTCCTTCCGGGACGACGCCGCCGCTCATCATCAGCTACAGCGCGTCCAGTGTGCCGGTGCTTCAGCTGGCGCTGTCGGGGCAAAAGCTGTCGGAACAACAACTCTTCGATCTTGGCGCCAACTTCCTGCGTACCCAGCTCGCGACGGTCCAGGGCGCCTCGGTTCCCAATCCCTTCGGCGGCAAGCAGCCGCAAATCCTCGTTGACCTCGATCCGGCTGCGCTCAAAGCCAAGGGCCTGTCGCCGCTCGACGTGTCGACTGCGCTCGCCGCCCAGAATCTGATCCTGCCGGCCGGCACCGCCAAGATCGGCGGGTTCGAGCACGACATCGACATCAATGCCAGTCCCGACACGGTTGAGGAGCTCAACGATCTTCCGGTCAAGATGATGGGGCGCGCTTCCGTCTTCATCCGTGACGTGGCGCACGTCCGCAATGGTTTTCCACCCCAGACCAACATCGTCCGCGTCAACGGTCAGCGCGCTTCGTTGATGTCGATTCAGAAGAGCGGCAATGCCTCGACCCTCGACATCATCGCCCGCGTCAAGGAGGCACTGCCGCGCGTCGCAGCCGGGCTCCCGCCGGAACTGGAGATCAGACAACTGGCGGACCAGTCGCTGTTCGTGCGCGCGTCGATCGACGGGGTGGTGCGCGAGGCGGTCATCGCCGCGTGCCTGACGGCGCTGCTCATCCTGCTGCTGCTCGGCAGCTGGCGCAGCACACTGATCATCGCCGTGTCGATCCCGCTGTCGATTCTCGTGTCGATCATCGTGCTGGCGTCGCTCGGCGAGACGATCAACATCATGACGCTCGGCGGACTGGCGCTCGCCATTGGCATCCTGGTGGACAACGGCATTGTCGCGATCGAGAACATCAGTCACCACCTCGAGCAGGGCCGTTCGCTGGACGACGCCATCCTGATCGGCGCCGAGCAGATCACGGTCCCGACATTCGTCTCGACCGTCTGTATCTGTATTGTCTTCGTCCCGATGTTCTTTCTCACCGGCGTCGCGCGCTACCTTTTCGTTCCGATGGGCGAAGCGGTGGTCTTCGCGGTGCTGGCGTCGTACGGTCTGTCGCGCACGCTGGTACCCACGCTGGCGAAGTACATGCTGAAGATTCACGGCGAGGATCGGCACGTCACGCGCCGGTCCAGCCGCAATCCGCTCGTCCGCTGGCAGGCACATCTGGATGCGGCGTTTGGGCGGCTTCGCGAGGCGTACCGGCGTCTGCTCGAGGCCAGCCTCCGCCGACAGGCGGTATTCGCCAGCATCTTCCTTCTCGTGTGCGTCGCCTCGCTCGGCCTGCTGCCGTGGGTGGGACAGGACTTCTTTCCGGCCGTCGACAGCGGCCAGTTCAAGTTGCACATGCGCGGTCCGACCGGGACACGCATCGAAGAGACGGCCATTGTCTGCGACCAAGTCGAACAGGCGATCCGCAGGGTGATACCAGGCAGAGAGATCGCCAGCATCATCGACAACATTGGCCTGCCATACAGCAGTCTCAATCTCGTCTACACGAACTCCGCCCCGATCGGATCGTCTGACGCAGACATCCTGGTCTCGCTCAACGAAGACCATCAACCCACGGCGCGCTACCTGCACGATCTGCGCCTGACGCTGCCCTTGGATTTTCCCGGCGTGTTGTTCTCGTTTATTCCCGCCGACATCGTCACGCAGACGCTGAACTTCGGCCTGCCGGCGCCGATCGACATCCAGGTGATTGGCAGAAACTTCGAAGCGAACCGGCAGTTCAGCGCCACGCTGGTTGGAAAGCTGGCCAGGGTCGCCGGTATCGTGGACCTTCGCGTGCATCAGGTGTTCAACCAGCCGCAGTTGCACATTGAAGCCGATCGCGCTCGCGCGGCCCAGGTCGGCCTCACGCAGCGGGAAGTGGCGAGCAACCTGCTGATCTCACTGAGTGGGAGCGGGCAGACGCAACCGACATACTGGCTGAACCCGAAGACCGGCGTCAGCTACTCGGTGGCGATCCGCACGCCGGAATACCGCATGGGTTCGATCGAGAACCTGGGCGCCATTCCGATTACCGGCGGGGTGGGATCGCGGCCGCAATTGCTGGGGAGCCTCGTCTCGATGACCCGGGATGCGGGGATGGCGGTCGTGTCGCACTACAACGTGCAGCCGGTCATCGACATCTTCGGGGCGGTACAGGGACGGGACCTTGGGGGCGTGGCGCGCGACATCGCACCGATCCTCGAGGACGCACAGCGCACGCTGCCCAGAGGATCGCAGTTGATGGTCCGGGGGCAGATCGAGACGATGACGTCGGCCTTTGCGGGGCTGATGGCCGGCCTGGCGCTGGCCATCATTCTCGTGTACCTGCTGATCGTCGTGAACTTCCAGTCGTGGCTCGATCCGTTCATCATCATTTCGGCGATCCCGGCGGCGCTGGCTGGGATCGTGTGGATGCTGTTCTGCTCCCGCACCACGATCAGCGTGCCCGCGCTGACCGGCGCGATCATGTCGGTGGGTGTGGCCACGGCCAACAGCATCCTCGTGGTGAGCTTCGCCAAGGACGAGCTCGGCCGCGGGGTGAGCGCGGTTGATGCGGCCGTGAACGCTGGTTTTTCGCGGTTCCGGCCGGTGCTGATGACCGCGCTCGCGATGATCATCGGCATGCTGCCCATGGCGCTCGGATTCGGCGAGGGCGGCGAGCAGAACGCTCCGCTGGGCAGGGCGGTGATGGGTGGACTGACGCTGGCAACGATCGCGACGCTCCTGTTCGTGCCGGCGGTATTCAGCGTGTTGCACGGCAAACGGGCGGCGGCGACGCGGGCGTCCGGATCGGAGAAGTGATGGTAGACGACCGCGTGATGGAGGCTGGTGATGGGCTCGTCTGAGCGTGACACTCGCAGGGCCGGTTCGTCCGGTGCCCGGATCGCTGCTGCGATCCTCGTGGTCGCCACGGTCGCCGTCGTCTGGTGGGGTATCGCCGGCCGCGCGAAGGCGATGGTCGAGTTGACGCGCGAGACCGGGGAGCTGGCCATTCCAACCGTCGCCGTGACTCATCCCACGCACGGCTCGTCCCAGGAAGAACTGGTGCTGCCGGGAACGACACAGGCGCTCACCGACGCGCCGATTTACGCGCGCACCAGCGGTTACCTCAAGCGCCGGTACGTCGACATGGGCGCGCGGGTACAGGCCAGGCAGTTGCTCGCCGAGCTCGACGCGCCGGAACTGGAACAGCAGATCCAGCAAGCGCGGGCCGATCTCGCCACCGCCGACGCCAATACTCGACTCGCGCAGATTACGGCGGATCGTTACCGCGAGCTCGTCAAGACCGAGTCGGTTTCACAACAGGATGCCGACAATGCCGCCGGCACGCTCGACGCCAGGAAGACGGCTGCCGAATCCGCGCGCCACAACGTGTCGCGCCTCGAGCAGATGCAGTCGTACACGCGTATCTACGCGCCGTTTGCCGGCATCATCACCGCCAGAAACACAGATGTGGGCGCGCTGATCGATCCTGGAAGCAGCGGCGGCGCGGCGCGGGAGTTGTTTCATATCAGCGTGACCGATCGGCTGCGCCTGTTTGTCAGCGTGCCGGAAATCTACGCGCGCGTCGCAACCCCTGGATTGAAGGCCCAGCTGACATTCGCCGAGTTCCCCGGACGGTCGTTCCCGGCCGCGCTGATCCGCACCGCGGGAACGATCGATGTGGCGTCGCGAACGTTGCTCGTTGAGTTCGATGTGCCGAATCCGGCGGGAGTTCTCCTGGCCGGCGCCTACGCGGAGGTGCATCTCAAACCGCCAGCGCCGGCATCGATCTTCCGCCTGCCGGCCAACGCGCTCATCTTTCGTGCCGATGGACTGAAGATTGCCATCATCCGGCGCGGGGATACGGTGGCCATGACCTCGGTCGTCGTCGGACGCGATTTCGGCACAGAGGTCGAAGTGCTGTCAGGCGTCAAGGGCGACGAGACTGTCGTGGTCAATCCGCCGGATTCACTGGCGGACGGACAGGTTGTGAGGGTCGCCGCGACCGGCCCGGCCGCCGGTGAGAAGGGTAAGCGGTGAGGAGGACGGCCCGCCTCTTCGTGCTTGGCGGCGCGCTGGTAGCGACGGCCTGCGCCGTGGGACCGGTCTACAAGCCTCCGGTGGCTGCCGCCGTTCCGCCTGCGTACAAGGAACTTGGCGACTGGAAGGCGGCACGACCCGACGACGCAGTGGCCCGGGGCAAATGGTGGGAGACGTTTGGCGATCCTCGACTCAATGAGCTCGAGGAACAGTTGACGGTATCGAGCCAGACGCTGAAGGCTGCTCAGGCGCAATACCTCCAGGCGCGAGCCCTCGTGCGAACGGCCCGCGCCGCACAGGTCCCACAGGTCGGATCGACAGGATTGATCGCCGAGTACGACAATTCCGCGAACAAGCCGCTCAGGAACAAGACCCAGGACATCCGCTACGGCGACTTCCTGCTTCGCGCCGATGTCTCCTATGAGCTGGACGTCTGGGGTCGGGTGGCGAAGACCGTCGAGTCGAGCGTTGCCACGGCCCAGGCGAGTGCGGCCGACCTCGAGGCGGTCAACCTCAGTCTTCATGCGGAACTCGCCCTCGACTATTTTCAACTGCGTGGTCTCGACGCCGAGAAACAGATTCTCGACGCGGGCGTCGCGTCCTACGAGCGAGCACTTCAACTCACGCGAAACCGCTTCAAAGGGGGCCTCGCATCAGGCGTCGATGTCGCGCAGGCCGAGACGCAGCTGGAAACGACCCGCGCGCAGGCCATCGACATCCAGGTGCGCCGGACGCAGTTCGAGCACGCGATGGCGGCTCTTGTCGGCAAGCCGGCAGGGTTGTTCAGCGTGCCGGCGTCTCCTCTCGATCTTGCGGCGCCGATCGTTCCTGCCGGACTGCCTGCCGAGATTCTGGAGCGCAGGCCGGACATCGCTGGCGCCGAGAGGCGGGTGGCGGCGGCGAATGCACAGGTGGGCATCGCGGCGGCGGCCTTCTATCCGGTACTGTCGTTGACCGGCAACACCGGCTTTGAGAGTTCCGCGCTCGGCGATTGGCTCAAACTTGCCAGCAACCTCTGGTCCGTCGTGCCGGCAGCGGCGTTGACCATCTTCGATCGCGGCAAACGTCGAGCAGCATCCGATCAGGCACTGGCTGCATATGAACGGGCCGGCGCCGTCTACCAGGACACCGTGTTGACAGCATTCCGCGAAGTCGAGGACAACCTGGCCGCCTTGCGCATCCTGGCCGACGAAGCGCGAACGCAGGAAGCGGCCGTGGCGGCAGCTGGCCGCCTTCTCAGGCTGGCCAACAACAGATACCGGGGCGGTGTGACGACATACCTCGAAGTGGTCACCGCCCAGGCCGCAGCGCTGTCAAACCAGCGCACGGCCGTGAACATCCTGTCACGGCGTCTGACGGCCAGCGTCCTGCTCATCAAGACGCTTGGCGGCGGCTGGACCAGAAACTCCCTGCCCACGTTCTAAATGAGAAGTCGCGAATCGGAGTTGTTGCCTACATCCGACACGGCTCCGAATCCTGGCCCGCTATCTAGACTTCGTGTCGTGCAACAATCACCGGGACGCGTGGCTCAAACCGCCGCCGGATGGCCGCGATCAGTATGATGACGACGCAGATCATCATCGTCACGGTGAGAATTGAATTCAGATAACCCTGAGCGTGCAGCGCCGGGTTCGGGCCAATGGCTTTCGGCCAGAAGTTGTCCCGCACGCTCATGAACCCGCCCGTCAGGGTCGTCGTGGCCAGGAAGGCCATCGGGGCGAACGTCACCCAGGCGTAGCGTCCTCGTCCGAGGTTGATGAGAATCGTTGTACCAATCGCCAGCGCCACCACGGCGAGCAACTGGTTGGCGATGCCGAACATGGGCCAGATGGTGTCGATGCCGCCGGTCCAGATGAAGTACGCCCACGCCACCACCACGAGCGTCGTCGAGACGATCGATCCGGGCATCCAGTTCTGCCTCCCGAACGGGGCGTAGAATCGCCCGCCGAACTCCTGGACCAGGAAGCGTGCGACACGCGTGCCGGCGTCGATTGTTGTCAGGATGAAAAGCGCCTCGAACATGATGGCGAAGTGATACCAGTAGTCCATCAAGCCCGTCATGCCTGGCAGCCTGCCGAAGACCTGGGCCATGCCGACGGCCAGCGAGACCCCGCCACCTGTGCGTCCGGCGACGTGCTCGCCGACCTGGAGTTCGAGAGCGTGGAGATTCTCGATGGGAATGCCGAGCGTCTGAAACACGGCCGGAGGAACGTTGATCGCGAAGTAATCACCGGGAGCCAGCACCGTCGCCGCGATAAGCGCGATCACGCCCACCAGACCCTCCATGAGCATGGCGCCGTAGCCGATCGCCCGGATGTCCGACTCCTTGTTGATCATCTTCGGTGTCGTGCCGGAGCCGATCAGCCCGTGGAATCCCGAAATCGCGCCGCAGGCGATGGTGATGAAGACAAAGGGAAACAGCGGGCCCGGAATGATGGGCCCGCCGCCCGCGGCGAATCTCGTCATCGCGGGCATCTTCAATTCAGGATTCACGAAGACGACGCCGACGACCAGCAGCCCGATCGTTCCGATCTTCATGAACGAGCTGAGGTAGTCGCGCGGGGCGAGAAGCAGCCAGACGGGCAGCACCGAAGCGAAGAATCCATAGATCGCCATTGCGACGATGATCTGCTGGCGCGTCAGCAGGAAGATGTGCCCGAACGTGGTCGCGGCGAACGGTTTACCAAGTACCACGGCCAGCATCAGACCCGTGACGCCGATGACAGTGGCCTCGACGATGTGTCCTTTGCGAAAGCGGTACATGTAGAGGCCCATGAAGATCGCCAGCGGGATCGTCATGGTGATGGTAAAGGTACCCCAGGCACTCTCGCTGAGCGCGTTGACCACCACGAGACCCAGCCCGGCCAGCGCAATGACCACGATGAAGAGAATGGCGACGGCAGCAGTTGCACCGGCAACCGGGCCGATCTCGGCGCGGGCGATCTCAGCGAGCGAGGATCCTCCCCGTCTGGTGGATGCCCAGAGAATGATGAGATCGTGCACGGCGCCGGCCAGACAGACACCCGCGACCAGCCAAATGAACCCGGGAGCGTACCCGAACTGGGCCGCCAGCACCGGGCCAATCAGCGGGCCGGCACCGGTAATCGCGGCGAAGTGATGTCCGAAGAGCACCCACTTCGAGGTCGGGTAGTAGTTGTGGCCGTCGTACCTCGTGTGTGCCGGCGTGGGCCTCGTGTCGTCGAAGACCAGGAGCCTGGTCGCGATAAACGCGCTGTAGTAGCGATACGCGATCACAAAGATGCAGAGCGCGGGAATGAGGATGTAGAGGGCGTGCATAGGCCTCGCTCCTGATCAGGGCGTTCGCCTGGTGATTTCTGCGTATGCTGTAGATATAGCACAAGCGGTCGACGCGCTTCTCTCACGGGCCGTCCAGAGGTGCCACCGAGATGCCTCGGCCCGCCAGTATCTCGTGTATTCTGGACTCGGGACCACATCGACATTGAGTAGCGCGCTGGGAAAACGGGGCGGACAACGCGATGTTCACTCGGGTGTTCCAGAATGTCGGCGAAGCCGTATGGGGGATGGCGTACGGCCGCTACGAACACGATCGGCGCGGCCAGGTCGTCGAGTTGAGCGATCTCTTCCTGCTGCTCTGCTACATGGAGAGTGTCGGCCTGCCCAACCCGGCCATGGCATACCTGCTCGAGCTCTACCCACTGCTCATCGACGAATTCCATCTGTGGCACAGGCGCATGGGGATGGATCGATCGCCGCTCGCCAGCTTCTCGTGCTGCTGACATGCGCGATCTGTTGAGTTGCCGCATTCTCTTCTTCGGCGGCAAGGGCGGCGTCGGCAAAACCACCTGTGCCGCCGCCATGGCCCTCGCCGCAAGCCGCATGGGGCGTCGAGTGCTGCTGGTCTCAACCGATCCGGCTCACTCCACTTCCGACATCCTGGGCGTGGATCTGGGCCCCGAACCCCGAGACGTGTCGCCTGGGCTGCGCGCCGTTGAACTCGATGCCGAGCACGAAGCGTCGAAATTCCTGGCAGGCGTTCGAACTCAGGTGGCCTCGCTGTTCAGTCCGGCGGTCCTGCGCGACGTCTCACAGCAATTCGAGATGGCCGCCTCGATGCCGGGTGTCGTGGATGTCGCGTTGTTCGACCGCATGGCCGAACTGATGCTCGACGCCAGCGACCAGGCGGATCTGCTCATCTTCGATACGGCGCCGACCGGCCACACACTCAGGCTTCTGCAGATGCCTGAGTCGCTCGCCCTCTGGATCGGCGCGCTTGCCTCGCGCCGGCGCGAAATCGTGCGTCAACGGGGCGAGTTGCAGGGCGACGATCCCTCGCGGGCAACAAGGCCCGACCCGGTGCTGTCGGCACTCGAACGCCGTCAGGCCAGGCTTCAGCAGGTCAGACATGTACTGTCAGACGGTAATCGCGCCGCCGTCATTCTGGTGCTGGTGGCCGAGCGGCTGCCTATTGAGGAAACCGCGCGCGCCGTGTCGGCGCTCGACGCGGCGGGCATCACGGTCGGCGGCTTGATCCTCAATCGAGTGCTGCCGGAAGGACTCGAAGGCGATTTCTATCGCGCCCGGTACGCGCAGGAACAGCTCTATCGCGCCGACATCACGAAGCGATTCGGAGCCCGCGTCCGAGCGGTCGTACCGCAATTCGAGTTCGATATCAAACGGTTCACCGATCTCGAACGCGTGTCCGAATCCTTGTTTGGCCGCTAGACCTCTACCAGCTCCAGAACCACGTCAGCCTGTAGACGAGGTCGTTTCGGGCAGGAGCCGCAGCGCCAGCCACTGGTGTCCCGTACTTGACCCACTCGACGTTCGGGCTGAGACGCACTGAAGGATGAATGTAGTACTCGACGCCCATGACACCCAACGTGAACGGAGCGCTCTTGTAGATGGGCAGGTAGTCGATGGCGGCGGCGTCGGGGTTCGCGTCCGAATGATCAATCCGGCCGAATACGGTGAACTTAGCCGGCTTCACCATCCACACACCGAAGCCAGACACCACATTGATCGTGACTTCCTGGTTCGTCGTGCCGGCATTGGGCTGGCGGGTGTGGTGGAAGTACTGGAGGCCCGCGCGGCCTGTCGGGTTCTGGTACCCCGCGAATGCCTGCAGGGTCGTGCGATTCGCGGAGAGGGGCTTGGAGTAATAAGCGTAGAAGCCCTCGGCGACTAATCCGGGGTTGGTGACGTAGCGCACCGCCAACCGGACCGCCTTGTACTTGTCGATCTCCGAAGCCTGGCCCGAGTCGTTCCCAACTTGAGCGGAGTACTGGACCGTGTTGCGTGTATTGAGCGGGCCGGACAACGTCACGCCGAAATCACGCGTCGAGTCGAGCCGATAGAGATCAATGGGCGTCTTCTCAACGTGGCGCAAACCGAAAAACCCGTCCACGAACTCAATCGTGGAGGTTGGCGAGATCCCAATCGTCACCTGATGCTTGCCGCTGTAGGACCACCTCACCCAGGCGTCCTTGATGACAGGGGAAATGTTGGCAGCCGGCGAGGCGAGTTTCCCGTTGCTGGCCAGTTCGAGGCGGAAACGCGTGGTCAGGGCCGGACTGAAGGCGTGGTCGTACGTAAAGAAGATGCGACGGAACCAGAAGCCTTGCTGCTTGCTGAACGCCGGCGTATTTTCGCTGGCGAAGTAATAGTAATCGCCGAATACGACGCCGCTGAACTTGTCGGGCGACGAAGCGGGCGCGGACGGTGGAGGCGGCGCGGCCTGGCCAGAACCTTGGGCCGAAAGCGGGCTGGCTGCCAGCACGGCCACGCTCACGATCAGCAGTGCCAGGGTGATGACTCGATTCATGCGTTCAGGTCTCCATGCAGGTGAAATGTCCCGCGTACGGGAATCAATAACGAACGACCTTCTCGACTCTATACTGATCCCCAATCGCCTTCAGCAGAACCAGCTCAGCTGGTTCGCCCTGAGCAATGATGCGCGCTGCCCGCTTCGCCTTCCAGTCGGGCAACGTGACGACGTCGCCCGCCTTGAGAGAGGGGTCCCACAACGGCGCTACCAAGAGACCGGTCGCATCGATCGACTCGAGAGCGCCCATCGTGTGCAGATCGCCCAGATCATCGATGCGCGCCGACAGCCTGGTCACCCGCTGACCGTCGACTATGCGGACGCCTCGCGTGGCGACAATGCCGACATCCGCCACAAACGGGGCCACGCCTGAGCCTGGGGCCACTGTGCCGCTGAGGATCAACGCGTAGAAAAGATTCGTCTCGTTGACGGGCAGTGTCTCGTAGCGCCGTTTGTCAGCCCCGTCGACCCGGCCGATCGCCAGCGCATCGAGCGCCGTCATGACCGCCACGAAGTTGAGCCGAACCAGATACGGGTCCGGTTCGGCCGCCGGCCACGCGCCGGTCTCAATCAGCACGACGCTGGTCCCCCACTTCGTCAGGTTGTCGCCAAACGCTCTCACCTCGAACTCATCGTCGTACCGCGCGACGCGGCCCGGAGCGAGCGGCTCGAGCGCATCGCGGATCACCGCACAGATCTTCTTGGTGAGGAGGCGGCCCGGCGACTCCGTCCTGGCTTCGTCGAACGCCACCGAGAGCAGCGAAATGGTCGCCGGCTGCCCCGTCTTGCCGGCCTCGGTGCGCCAGCCCTGGTTGTGCAGGTTGAAGCCGATCGGCGCCTTCACACGATCCCGCAGCGCTTTCAGGGCGAGGCCCTCGGGAGTCTGGAGCCGCAGGGCGTCGCGATTGATGTCGATGCCCTGCGCGTTGCGGCGTTGGAACCGCTCGGCGCCATCCGGGTTCAGCATTGGCACGACGTGAAGCGTCAGGGCGGCCAGCATCCGCGCGATCGCGGGTTCGGTCCGGTGGCGGCGCACGTAGTCGAAGATGTCGAACAGGGCCGCGGTGGCCGTCGGCTCGTCGCCGTGCATCTGCGACCAGAGCATCACGTGGAGCGGGCCGGTCCCGAACCAGACATGATTGATGGAACGGCCCTCGACCGAGCGGCCGATCCCCTCCACCTGAAACAGATCCACTCCCGTGCGCTGCACCTCGCCGAGTCGCGTCTCGATATCGGCATGCCTGACAAGCGGCGGCACCGGCCAGGACACATGTTCCTTGTCCCAGGCATCCGCCATCTGCTGGGGCGTGAATGACGGCGACATCGGCCGGGTCGTGACCTGCACACCGGCGTGAGAGCAGCCTGCTGCTATCACCAGGATGAGGGCGCCGGCAGCGCGTGTGACGCGATTCATGAGTTCGCCTCGCGGATAGCTTCAAAAACCTGCAACAGCATAGCCGATCGAGCGGTGGAGGCGCGTGGCGCGGTAAGATACGACGCGCCCTGCCCCGGAGTGCCGTCATGACCAATCGTCCTTCTTCTACTGTTATCTCTTCGGATCGCTCCGATCCTGCCCAGACGCTCCGCCGTCAAATTGGAAAAGCTCCAGCATCCTGGGCGGTGGACGATCTGGTGGCGTTTGTCCGCGATCGGCGAGTTCGCCTGCTCTCGCTGATGCACGTGGGCGGCGACGGATGGCTCAAGACACTCGACTTCGTGCCGCGCGACGCCGAACACCTGGCCGACGTGCTGGCGGGCGGTGAACGGGCTGACGGATCGAGCCTGTTCGGCGAACTTGGAATCCCGGTCGGCGCGTCAGACATCGTGATGCGGCCGCGATTGTCGACCGCATTCATCGATCCGTTCTCTCCCGAGCCCACCCTCGCCGTGCTCTGCAGCCACTTCAACCGGCAGGGCGAACCGCTGGCCGAATCGCCGGACACACTGGTTCGCGCCGCCTATCAGCGCCTCATCGCGGCGACCGGTGTCGAGTGGCACGCCCTCGGTGAAATTGAGTTCTTCCTGGGCATGCGTGGTGAAGTCGCCCAGGTGTACGGCGCCAACGAGCGCGGGTATCACGCCAGTTCGCCATTCGTGTTTGGCGAGGCGCTCCGACGTCAGGCCCTGACTCACCTGGCCGAAATGGGCGTGCCGGTGAAGTATGGGCACTCGGAGGTGGGCTACGTCGAGGCCGATGCCGCCGATCAGCGCGTCTGGGAGCAGCACGAGATCGAACTGTGGCTGCAGCCGCTGCCCGAAGCGGCCGACGCTGTCGTGCTGACCGAATGGGTGCTCCGCAATCTGTCGCAGCGCAACGGCATGCTCTGTAGTTTCGCGCCGATGGCGCGCAAAGGACACGCCGGCAGCGGCATGCACTTCCACTTCGCGCCGCGCTCCGGCGCCGCCTTCATGCCGCACACGGCGGCGGACGGCAGCCTCACCACTGAGGCCAAGTGGCTGATCTGCGGTCTCGTCAGCCACGGCGGCGCGCTGATGGCGTTCGGCAACCGGAGCCGCGACTCATTCGTTCGATTGAGCCAGGGCAAGGAAGCCCCAAGTGTCCTGACGTGGGGACGCTACAATCGCCGCGCGCTCGTCCGAATCCCAATCGTACCCACCGACGCGCTGGGCCGAGCAACAAGCGTCGAGACCATTGAGTTCCGGCTGCCCGACGGCTCGACCCATCCGCACTTGCTGCTGGCCGGCGTGGCGCAGGCGATCGTGGCAGGCAAGGCGACAGTGGATCCGGATGGACTCCTCGAACGCACAGCCGTCACGGCAGAAGGGGCGACATCGATCGCGAGCCGTGTTCCGCTGACATTCGCTGAGGTCGCCGACACCCTCGTGAGGAGTCGCGCGGTGCTCGAGGCCGGAGGCGTATTTACGCCGAACTCGCTCGATCGGGTGATCGCGCTGCTCAGGGCCTAAGTGCCCCGGTTCCTAACTACGGCAACGCTAGTCCGGAGCGCGGCGCCCGGATCGCAAGGCGCGACGACCGAGAATATCGGGAATATTTGAGGGAGGAGCAACGCCGCGAGGCGGGATGCCCCGCCCGGAATACGTGGTCGTAATTAGGAATCGGGGCACTAAGGAACCCCCACGCCATGCGAATCGGCAAGTTGCTTCGCGTCGCCGTCATGTCGACCGGGATCGCGTCGCTGTCACTGGTGACGTGGCTGGTTGCCGGCTGTCCCGTGATGGTCGATCGCTTCTTCGTCAAGAACGAGGCGCCGGTGCAGGCCCGGGCCATCATCTGTATAGGCGGCGGGTTCATGGCCCACAATTTGCCCACCGACGACGGTTGGATGAGGGTCTACACGGCGGTGCAGCTGCATCACGACAAGTTCGCGCCAGTGGTGATCTTCAGCGGTGGCGGCGCCGGAAAGGTCAGCGAAGCCGAAGTCTATTCAGAGACAGCTCAGTGGCTCGGGTTGCCCGCCTCGGACGTCGTCCTCGACCCCGTTCCTGGCGGCACAAACGAGCACCCGCACAACCTGCTGAAGATCGCGGCGCTCAACCTGACGAAGGACACGCCTCTTCTCATCGTGACCTCTCCGTTTCATGCGATGCGTGTGTCGCTGTGCTTCCGCAAAGCCGGGTTCACGAACTTCCGGATGGTCACGTCCTACGTCGCCAAGGGGCCGGATCCTCGCCTCGGCAAGACCCCAGACACTCGCGTCATCAGGGACTTGCGCACCTCGTCTGAGAAGCTGTTCAGGCCCAGCGGCAAGGACTACGGCGACCCACTGAACCGCCTCAGGTGGGGACTCGACACGCTGCTCATCTGCGCGCGCGAGGCCGTCGCCATCGCGGTTTACAAGATCAACGGATATATCTGACCCAGTCCCTAACCCCTCCCTAATCCCCAATCCCTAACCCCTAACCCCTGGTAGCAACAATGATCGGGTGATCTTCCATCGCGTTGCGAAGCAGCCTCACGAGATCGCGCGCGAGAGCCTCCTCCGCGAGCGGTCCCCTCTTTCCGAGCCCGAAGAACTCGAGCAGAGCCCGACGCATTTTGGAAAGCGCCGTCAGTGGTCGCTTCGAGTGGGCCGCCCGTCCCCACGCTGCCCAGCCTGCGGCATCCAGGTCGAACCACGGGATGGCGTACGCGACAGGCTTGATGCGCACATCCGCGAATCCCGCATCACGGCACCACCGCATGAAGTCCGTCGCGACAACCTCTTGCTCGGTGACGCCGAACTCACCGGTCGCCCGGGTCGAGTGCCCCGCGTGAGAGTGCCCCCGCCCGGGCTCCGAAAACGCGACCCTGCCACCAGGCTTCAGAATCCGGCGAATCTCAGCCAATCCCCTCGCCATGTCCGGAACGTGATGGAACGCGTTGAGGCAGACGGCCTTGTCGAAACTGGCATCCCGAAACGGCAGATGCTCCAGATCTCCGGCCACCAGGCCCGAATTCGCGCCCATCCGATCGCGCCCAAGCTCGAGCATGTCGATCGCGATGTCGATGCTGACCGTGTCTATATTCAGCCGCCGCAGCCACTCGGAGACCCAGCACGACCCCGCGGCCAGGTCGAGCAGTCGCTCGCCCGGAACCGGAGCCAGACAGCCGACGGCGACCGCGAAATCATGGATGAGCGACAGGCTCTCGCCAACCATGTTGTGGTCGGGGGGCGCAAACGGCTTGGCGCGCTCCCAGGGTTCAGAGCCTGATCGGGACAGGTAGGCCTTCTCGGCATCCTTGGTCCCGCGGGTGGCGTCTGACATATATCGGACCGGTTTCAAGAGAGGTTCGAACGATTTCGGAAAGGCTCTTTACGCAGAGCGTAAAAAGTCCCTGCTCATTATAGGTCCGCCCGGCGATTGACCCCGGTACCCGCGCTTTTCTGATTCGTGCCGACGGCTCGTCTATTGCAAGGCCGACCATTTAGGTAGGTAAATCCGAGTAGTGAAGGGTGCCCCATGAACAGAGCCCTCTTGTCGTGGATCTTGATGGTGGCGCTGGCCGGAGTGGCCGGCTCGCGCGCGAAAGCTTCGACGCCTTCGCAGGGCACGGTCTTCAAGAGTTCGGTCGAACTGGTGGCATTGAACGTCGTCGTGACCGACGCGCGCCAGCGTTTCGTTCGTGACCTGGATGAGCGTGATTTCGTGGTTACCGAGGACGGCGTTCGGCAGGACATCACCTTCTTTGCCGGCGGCCAGGTTCCACTCGACCTGATTCTCCTGATCGATACCAGCAGCAGCATGGGGTACCTCCGCCCCGTCGTCCAGCGAGCGGCGAGCGGCTTCCTGCGAGTGCTGCGGCCCGAGGATCGCGGTGCCGTTCTGGGGTTCAGCAGCGGAGTGAGGGTGCTGCAGGACCTGACGAGCGACCGGGCGGCGCTGCGGAACGCGGTGGCCAGCGCCGGCGCCAACGGAGACACGTCACTCTATACGGCCCTCTTCGTGACGCTGCGGCGGCTGGAAAAACCTGCGCAACAGGCCAGCCAGGTGAGGCGCCAGGCCATCGTGGTGCTGACCGATGGCGGGGAAAACGCGAGCGGCCTCGGCTACGAGGATCTGCTCGAGGAAGCTCGCGGCCACGGTGTGGCGATTTACGCCATCATGATGCAGTCCGACGAGCTGCGGCAGCTCGAGCACCTCGCGGGTCGTCTGCTGCCAGCGAGACAGAACATCAAGGACCTGGCCAGGGAAACCGGCGCCGGCGCCTATTTCCCGAAAGAGGCGGACGAGTTGTCCGGCGTCTATGAGACGATCGCGGCCGAACTGACCAACCAGTACTCAATCGCCTACGCGCCGCGGCCGCTCGTGCCGAGCCGGGTGTTGCACGAGGTGTCGGTCCGGGTTCCGAGCCGGCCAACCCTGTTTACGCGCGCCCGCACCCGGTACCTGTCGGGCGAACCCTCTGTGAAGATGGCCCCCCTGCGGTAGGCTCTGGCCGGGCAACCCCTCGGATTTGGCTCTTCTGATAGACTGACTTGCGGGACGCCGGCTGGTCGTCAGCCGGCATCGTTCGGCCGCAGCAATCCGGCCGCCACGCCCTTATTTTACTGCCCCTTACAGCATTATCTGGGAGACGGCCATGTCGGCGACCTACGACTATAAAGTCCGAACCAACTACACCGAAGACGTGCCGAGACTGCGCGCAGCGCACCGGATTCTGGCCGAATTCCCGTTTACGCCAAGCCTGCCCGAACGGGGCTACACGGGACGGACGCTGTTCATCGACCTCGACACGATGACCATCCGGGAAAAGGCCATCACCCAGGAGATGATCGACGTCTTCACGGGCGGACGCGGCTTCGGCCTCTACTACCTCTGGCATGCGACCACGCCGACGACGAAGTGGGATGATCCCGACAACGAGATCATCATCAGTCCGGGTCCGTTGGCGGGCAACACGCAATATGCAGGTTCCGGCAAGTCGATCGTGGTGACGATTTCTCCCGAAACCGACCTCGCGATCGACTGCAACGTGGGCGGTTACTTCGGGCCGCTCGTCAAGTTCTGCGGTTTCGACGCGGTTGAGATTCGCGGCAAGGCGAAGAACGACACCATCATCGTCATCGACGGCCCGCGCGGGATCATCCGTTTCGAGGAAGCCGAAGAAGAGACGCCCGACAGCCACATCGCTGCCGAGATCTTCACGCACATGTATGCCGACAATCCCAAGGACATGCAGAACGTGTCGGTGGTCTCGGCCGGCAAGGCGGCCGAATCGGCGTACATGGGGTGCCTCAACTTCTCGTGGTACGACCCGAAGCGCGGCGCCGTGCGCCTCAAGCAGGCGGGACGCGGCGGCACCGGCACGGTGTTCCGCGACAAGAAGCTGAAGGCGCTGGTCGTGCGCGGCTTCAAGATGAAGGCCGATCTGAACCGCGCGGCCGACTTCCCCGTCACGGTGCAGGTCGGCAAGAAGATCAACAAGGAGATCTTCGACTACGACGACGACCAGTGCCGGATGCGGCGACAGGGCACCGCACACCTGGTCGAAACGATGGACGCGTACGACCTGCTCCCCGTGCACAACTTCCAGTACGGCAAGCACGTGGACACCCCGAAGATCGATTCGACGGTCTGGGATAAGCGCTTCACGCAGGGCATCCCCGACCACTGCTGGTACGGCTGCGGCATGGGGTGTTCAAAGGGCGCGGATGGACATCATGTCCTCACAGGTCCGTACAAGGGTCACATCGTCACGGTGGACGGACCTGAGTACGAGAACGCGGCCGGCCTTGCGTCCAACTGCGGGCTGTTCGATCCCGACTGGCTGCTCGAGGTGAACTTCTACTGCGACACGTACGGCATTGACACCATTTCGTACGGCACCGCATGCGCCTTTGTCATGGAGTGCTACGAGAAGGGCATCCTGAACAAGGAACGCACGGGCGGCCTCGAGCTCACGTGGGGCAACGGCGAGGCCGAGGTGGAACTGCTGCATCAGATGTGGCGCGGCGAGGGCTTTGGGGTCATCGTCGGCAAGGGCGTCCGCTACATGCAGAACCTGTTCATCAAGAACGGCTGGGGCGACCCGCAATTCATCCGCGATATCGGCATGCAGAACAAGGGCCTCGAGTTCTCGCAGTACATGTCGAAGGAATCGCTGGCGCAGCAGGGCGGCTACTGCATGACCAACAAGGGCCCGCAGCACGACGAAGCGTGGCTCATCTTCATGGATATGGTGAACAACCAGATTCCGACGTTCGAGGACAAGGCCGAAGCGCTCTACTACTTTCCGCTGTTCCGCACGTGGTTTGGTCTGCAGGGCCTCTGTAAGCTGCCATGGAACGACATCGAACCACCGGACAATCACGAGAAGTATCCGGGACCAGAGGCCGCGAAGGTCCCCGAGCACGTGGACAACTACCTGGCGCTCTACACGGGCATCACAGGCAAGCCACTCGACAGGACGTCGCTGATTGATCAGTCGGCGCGGGTCTACAATTTCCAGCGCGTGTTCAATCTACGCCGGGGATCGGGGCTCCGCGAGCACGACCTGCCGCCGTACCGGGCCATGGGGCCCGTGACGAAAGAAGAGTACGAATCGCGCGCGGATCGCTACGACAAGCAACTTCTGGATATCGTCGGCATCGACCCGGCTGGCAAGACGACAGAAGAGAAGATGAAGCTGCACCGCCACTGGCGGACGGATCGGTACGAGAAACTGCTCGACGCGGTATACAAGCGGCGCGGCTGGACGCCGGCTGGCGTGCCGACGATGGAACGGCTCAAGCACCTGGGGATTGATCTTCCTGAAGTGGTCGACGTGGTCAGGCCGCACCTGGGATAGTGGAGTGCCAGAGCGGTGGTGGGTCAGTTTGCGAAGCGGCCCCTCGAACCGAGCCGATGTCTGTAGGCCGGGTCTTGAGACCCGGCGTCGCCGAAGGCACAGCGAACAATGCTAACCGTCAATGATGAGCCGCTCGAGCACGTCGCCGGCATGACGGTCGCCGACATCCTCAGGAAGCGCAACTATATCTGGCGGATGCTGGCGGTGTTCGTCAACGGCACGTTCGTCCCGCGCGGCACGTACGACAAGGCTCCAGTGCCCGACGGTGCCGTCGTGAAGGTCATTCATCAGATCGCGGGCGGATAACCGAGATTCCAAGACTGCTTCCGACCGTATCCACTGCCTGCCCTGGCAGCTTCCCTCGTCTGTTCGGCTGGGTATTTTGAATTGGAGGCCGGGGCTTCAGCCCCGGCGTACAACCGTATCCCTCTGATTGGGGATGCGGATCCCTGCCAGTCGGACGTAGACTCCGCAGCATGAACGGCCCTCTCTCTCCCTCTCGCATGGCCAATCCCGTTCGAATCAACACGCACGCGGTCCTCGGCATCTATGCGGTGGGCGCCATCGTGCTCGGCGTCGCGCTCGCTGCCTTCGGACCAATCTGGTTCCATGGCGAGCTTGACGGACTGCCCTACGCCAAGAACGCCCTTGTTCGAGTCCTTGGCGCGGTCATCGTCGCCGCCGGTTGCTTCGCGATGGCGCTGGTTCGCGTGGAAGACCCTGAGGCGGGCCGGCGAGGACTCGGGTGGCTCGCTCTTGGTCATGGCGTTGTGGCTGCCGTGGTGCTCAGTCAGCACTTTACGGTGTGGGGCGGCCCGTGGTCCGGCTCAGCCATCGCACTCCTGGTGACGATCGCGTGGCTCCTCTTCTACGCGTGGCAATTCGGCGAGGGCTCCAGCGGGCAGTTGTGGGGAGGCATCATCGTGCTGTTCGGCGAGCCCCACTCTGCGGCGACGCAGTCGCTCCGTTCGGAGTACGAGAGGCGCATTCAACAGGCGGCGGCGCAGGAAGAACGGAACCGGCTCGCCCGCGACCTGCACGACTCAGTCAAGCAGCAGTTGTTCGCCATTCATACCGCTGCTGCGACAGCGCAGGCACGATTCGATGGCGAACCTGCTGGCGCGCGCGAAGCCATCGGCCAGATTCGCGATTCGGCCCGCGCCGCAATGGGTGAGATGGACGCCATGCTGCAAGGCCTGAGGGCTGCGCCGCTCGAAAACGTCGGCCTCGTCGAGGCGCTCAAGCAGGCCTGCGAGGCCCTGGCATTTCGAACCGGCGCCCTGGTCGACTTCACTCCAGCCGGCCTCCCCTCCAGTGTGATGCTGCCTCCAGGCACCCAGAACACCGTCTTTCGCATCGCGCAGGAGGCGCTCGCCAACATCGCCCGTCACGCCAGGGCCGCTCACGTGCAGGTCACTCTGGGGGGCACGGGTGGCGGCATCGAGTTGATGGTCAAGGACGACGGGGCTGGATTTGATCAGAGCCAGCCGGCGCGCGGTCTGGGTATCTCCAACATGCGCACCAGGGCGGCGCAATACGGGGGGCATGTCGCGGTGATCAGCCAGCCCGGCGCCGGTACGCGGATCCGCTTGACGATTCCTGGCGCGGGGCAGGATCCGGCCGACGCGAAGTACTTCGGGAGGCGCGCGGCACTGTTCGGCATGATCGCGTGCGTCAATCTCGCGATCGGGGTGGCGGCGTCGCGCCAGGGAGACGACCTGTGGATCATGAGTCTTCCGGCCTCGATCCTCATGACCGCCGCATGCGTGCACGAACTGCTTGCGTACGTCCGCACGCGCAGGCCCGAGGAGGCCCGCCAGTGAACGCCATCACGGTCGTGCTCGTCGACGATCACCGGGTTGTCACGCGAAGCCTGAAGAGCTACCTGGAGTCGTTTTCCGATCTTCGTGTGGTGGGAATCGCGGCAAGTGGAGAGGAACTCCTGGAGCACCTGTCCGACTGGCACCCTCAGGTTGTCGTCCAGGACCTGCTCCTGCCGGGTGGCATCGATGGCATCGAGACGACCCGGCGGGCGCTCGCGCGTGAGCCGTCGATTCGAGTGGTGGCGCTCACGGCATCAATAGACGAGGCGCGCATGATGGCCGTGCTGCGGGCCGGCGCGACGGGCTACATCAGGAAGGACGCAGAACCGGAGACTCTGCTCGCGGCCATTCGTGCAGTCGCCCGTGGCAAGACGTTTATCGATCCGTTCGTGGCTCGGCGCGTTGCCGAGGATGCGACCACTCACGAGGAACTGACAACTCGCGAGCGCGAGGTGCTGAGGCATGTGGCCCTGGGACTGTCGAACAAGGACATCGCCGAAGCGCTGTCAGTCGGCGAAGAGACCATCAAGACCCACGTCGGCCACTTGCTCGGCAAGCTCGGCGTGGAAAACCGCGCACAAGCCATTGTTCAGGCGCTGAAGCGCGGCCTCGTGTCGCTCGACGAGCTCGAGTAGCCTTCTTCTACTTGAGGCGGTACTGGCTCAGGCCCTTCTGGGCCGCCAGTTTCTCGACGTCCGCAATCTCGATCGGCACGAACGCGGAGATGTTCTGGCAACCGCTTTCGGTGATGACGAGCATGTCCTCGAGTCGCATGCTCATGCGCTCGTCTTCAATTTGCATCGCCGGCTCGATGGTGAACACCATGCCGGGCTCCAGCGTCTCGGGGGGATTGGTCCCTCGCACGTCGTGTACTTCCATCCCCACGTCGTGTCCGAGGCTGTTGGACTTGCTGTTGCGATAGCGATCTGCAAACGCCACTGCGGCCGCCTTGATCTTCGGGTCGGTGAACGTGAACGCCGCAATAGCGGCATCCATCTTCACGACAGCAGCCTTGATGATGTCCCGCGGAGCCACGTGCACGGTAATGGACGAGAGAATCGAGCGATAGAGCTGCAGGTAGATGCTGTAGAACTCCCGCTGACGCGGCGTGAACCTGCCGCCTGCCGGAAACACCCGCGTGATATCTCCCTGGTAGTACTTGTAGTCTGGACCGTAGTCGATCTGGACCCAGTCATCGGCCGCCAGCACGGCCGTATCGCGGTTGTAGTGCGTGTAGAACGTGTTCTTGCCCGTGCCGATGAGCGCGAAGTACGACGGTCCGTACGAACCCGCCTTCTTGAACGCGAAGTCGGCGGCGGCCATCAACTCGAACTCGCGCATCCCGGGTTCGGCGTCCCGCATGGCTTCCATAATCCCGAGACCCGTCGCGCGGGTGGCTTCCTTGATGATGGCAATTTCGCGAGGACTCTTGATGCGTCGAAGCGTGTCGATAATCGGATCGAGGTCCTTGACCTCTGATGCCGGCGCCGCCGCCTTCAGTTTCGCAACGAACGCCTCCTCGCGCGAGACGCGTCCGTCCCAGGGGTCGGCCTTGATGGCCCGCCACATCGCGGCTGGGTCACTCGCGGACGCTTCGCCAAGCACCTCCGCCCTGAAAGGCGTGAAGACGACGCGTGCGTCTTTGGCCCACGCCGCGACAGCCGCCCCGAACTCCGCGCGGTCGACGACGGCGTCGAGGCCTGTCTCCTTCACGGCTTCGGGTCCCGGATACAGATTGGGCCCGAACTGCCGCTGCTCGCGGCGCTCGTTGCGGGGCTGCAGGTAGGCCGTCGCACGCTTGTCGCGTCCGTCGATGACCAGGATGGCTCTGGGTTCGACGATCCCGCACAGGTAGAAGAACTGATTGTTCTGGCGGAACGGCTGCTCGCCGGGGCGCTCGACGGTCCCCTGGATGACGGCAACCCCGTCGCCGATCTTCGCCATCACCTTCGCCCGTCGCGCGGCGAACTCGTCGGCCGGAAAGATCTCGCTGCCTCTGAACACGGGCTGCGCCGAGGCAAGCGTGGCTGACGCCAGAGTTGCGAACACGACGATCCACAAACGCATCTTCATCGGTTGTCTCCATCGCCAGGGTTGGGTCGGTTGCCGGTGACAGGTTAACAGCAATACCGTCCAGCTAACCCCGTCCGTCATTCCGGGGCCGCGCAGCGGAACCCGGAATCCAATCAGATTCCAAATTGCCTGAAGTGGTGATCGGTGTGGCGGTACATCAGGACGCCCCAGTCGTCGCCAGTCATGCTGCCGAACGCCCCATGGTCAGGCCACTCGCCATCGCGATCGTGAGTCGCGAACGTGTCAACCAGCGTGCTCAGTTCCTGCACGTCCGCGGTCCACTCGCCCGGTTTTCGCGCGAGAAGTTCCGGAGCCGTCGGCAGGTTCCTCAGAAACGGCACCCAGTAGATGAACAGCTGCTTGAGCGGGAAGAACCGAAGAGGGGTGTTCCTCGGCTTGATCTCGAGTTCGCCAATCGATGATCGAAACGAATCGGCGAGGTGCACAACCATTTGCCCAGCCGTCATCTCACCCCACCCTGGGGTTTGATTCTGCCTGAGCTTCGCCACTCGCGACTTGAGCTCCTCGCGCACAGCCGACTGCCATACGGTTTTCATGTGGTACTCCCCTGGGGACGATTCTACCCCGCGCCTGCTATGATCAGTCTGACCCCAAGGAGTCCACCATGCCACAGCTCAAACCGGGCGACAAAGCTCCCGTGTTTTCGCTCCAGAACCAGAAGGCCGAAACGGTCAATCTCTCGGCATTCAAGGGCCAGAACGTCCTGATCTACTTCTATCCGAAGGCCAACACACCCGGTTGAACGGTGCAATCACAGCACGTGCGGGACGCACGTCAGGCACTCGCGAAGTTGAATGTCGCGGCCATCGGCATCAGCCCCGACAAGCCCGAGACGCAGCTGAAGTTCGACACCAAGTTCTGCCTGGACTTCCCACTCCTCGCCGACACCGATCACGCAGTAGCGGATGCCTTCGGCGTGTGGGGCGAGAAGTCCCTGTACGGGAAGAAGTACTTCGGCATCATTCGCTCGTCGTTTCTCATCGACGAGAAGGGGAAGATCGCGCAGGCTTGGTACAAAGTCTCACCCGATGAGACTGTGCCGCTGGCGCTAAAGGCACTGACACACGGCTAGCGAACGGGCTTCTCGCCAAAGCGGCCGCTCGAATCAGGCCCTGCTAAATCTGAAAGAACTTGGACTTCTTCGCGCCACAGACCGGGCACTCCTCGGGTGGCGTGCCAAGCTCGATGTATCCGCAGACCGGGCACAAGTAGAAGTGTGTCTCGGCAAGATCGCGGCCCTGCTGAACCGCCTGCAGCGCGGCCTGGTAGAGTCGGGCATGAACGGCCTCGGCTTCGACCGCGTAGCCGAACATGCGTTTTGCCTTGTGCCCTTCCGCGACCGCGGTCGCCAGCATCGGCGGGTACATCTTGGTGAATTCGTACGTCTCACCGTCAATGGCGCCCTGAAGGTTTTCCGCGGTGGACTGGATGGCGTCGAGCGCACGCAAATGCCCGTCGGCGTGAATCCGCTCAGCCTCGGCGGTGGTTCGGAAGAGGCGCGCGATATTCGGGAACCCCTCCTGCTCGGCCTTGGAGGCAAATGCCCGGTACTTCTGGTTCGCCTGGCTCTCGCCGGCGAACGCGTCTTTCAGATTATCAATGCTGTTTGCCATACGCTGACTCCTGAATGTCGGTGAAGAATGTGACGGAGTTAAATTTCGATCTTGATGACAATCTTCTTCACGGCAGATGGGGTCCCTGCCGCAATTCCAGGCATGTGTCCCTCACCCGGCCAGAGCAGCATGAAACTGCCGGCTTCGAGCGTCAGGTGTTCGCCCGTACCGCTCAGCGCCATGTAGTCCTTTTCCGCGTCGTACGCCAGCTGTTCGAACTGCGTCATCGGGCCGTACCCGATCCGCTCGACCCCGCGCGCCACGCACTGCAGATCGGCGTAGCGCACGTGCGCCTCCCACTTCCCCTGGTCGAGCGTCTTCGTCGTGTAATCCTGAACCAGTGCGTAGAGGCGGCGTCCGTCCAGCTCGTACGTCCCGGGGACCAGCGCGCCAAGGTCGGTTCCCTGCAGGTAGTCGAACGCCCGGGCCACCCGTGGGCCGAGCGAAGTATAGAGACTGGCATGCGCAATGCGATCGATCACCATGGTCCGACAACGATACACCGTCACAGCGGCTCGCAGCTACCCGCGCTCCGATTCCGTAGTGGGGCAGTTTGCTCCGCGTCCCCGCTCACACTCGCCGACAAAACGAGCCTTCCGGGACACGTAGCAGAACTGACGCCCCCGGGGGCCCCCATCCCCGGCAGCGTGACTCGGCCCTCACGGCTCGTTTTGTGAACTGCCGCCCAGCGGCTCGGTTCGAGGGGCCGCTTCGCAATCTGACCCACTACGGCCGCTCCCACTCCGTCTCACTCTCCGTCTCACGCATTGACCCCAATAGGCGGGAGTCGTACAGTCTGCTCCGGAGGCGTGTCATGCGCTACTACGGGCTCGTCGTCTCACTCAGTCTTACCATCGCTGTGTTTGGCTGCTCGAACAAGAAGGCGTTGCCTCCCCTGACCATATCCACGCAAGCCGCGGCCATTGAGCTTGGCTTCGCGGTTGGCAGTTTCGTCGCTCAGGCCGCGCAGCCGATGGAGCTGCGCCAGGAGTCCTCGCTGGCCTTC
>Ga0334722_10000686_pt1 | contig 48049 bp, 44 predicted proteins | sample C3_bottom_MG_FD_207210 | JGI IMG/M metagenome (GOLD analysis project Ga0334722, IMG submission 207210) | Sediment microbial communities from Yellowstone Lake, YNP, Wyoming, USA - C3_bottom | ecosystem: Environmental > Aquatic > Freshwater > Lake > Sediment | place: USA: Wyoming | collected...
GCGACGCCTTCTTTTATTTGAATAAACAGGGGGCAGGATGGGTTGTTAACCATCCTGCCCCTTTGTGTTTTCTCGGAATGGCGCCGGGGTCCATGCCCCTTACAACTTCTCCACCATTTTTCTGAAGTAGCGGCAGTTTTCCGCCAGATCAGGACCATGCCGGAATAATCCTCCGCCGATCAGGAAGATGAGGTCCTGGCCGTAGGTCTCAAGCATGTCCGGCACCATGTCAAGGCTCATTCCCCCTCCGGGCGCGGGAAAGATGGCCTTCAGCCTTCCCATCGGCTCACCGGTCGCGCCGGCGATCTCCCTGCATTCTTCGCGGCTGAAGGAGAACCGTCCGCCGAAGTTCGGGAAAATGGTCGCGTCAGCGCCCGCGAGGCGCGCAAGCTGGCCAAAGAGAACACCGTGAGACAGGCCGTTGCGGCTCGTTACAAAACTCCCCTGGAAAGCGGGGTGCGCCAGAATCGGAAGAGCGATTGTGTCGTCGTCCGCGAGCTCCCGCATCAGATCATAACCGACCAGTCCCGGCGCAACCATCAAACCTCCCGCTCCCGCGCTTTTTGCTCTCCGCGCCCTTTTCATGACCTCGCGATGCGGGGCGGTGATATTTGCCGCATAGAGAGTATGCCGGCCTGTCTCCTGATTCGCCCGTTGAACAGCCTCTGCGCAGCAAACGACCCGCTCCTCGAACGGCGCGCAGCGCTGATCTGTCAGGCCGTGGTCGTCCTTGATGATGTCGATGCCCCCAAGGACGAACCGGTATGCCAGACCGGCAAGCTCTTTTGGCGAAAGCCCCATGGGCTTCAAAGCCGTGGACAGGAGCGGCCGCCCCTCAACGCGCAGCAGACTGCGTATACCCTGCCTCCCGAAGCGGGGCCCTTTGTAGCCGCGAAGCAGCGACTCGGGAAGGTCGAGATGTTCCACCCTGATGCCCGGCTTGATGCTGATATTGCCGAACATGATATTCAGAAACTGGGTCAGTTCACCGGCAACAAGCTCATTCGCATAGCTGATGATTGCCTTGAAGCTATCGGCGCCCCAGGGCAGGAAGGTCTCGATCCTGCCGAACACATGGTCCCGTATTACGCCTTCCGGCACCTCTTCAGCGGGAAACTCCACGGTCTGCTCGATGCAGATGTCCTCTGCCCTGGCGCGGGCTTCCTTCTCGCCTCCGAAAAGACGATAGGTGACTGAAAAGCGTTCCGCGGAAAAATGGGACTCAGGAGTGCAGGTTTTTTTAATGATCATTGAAGCCTCTGTTGCATCAGAACCAGCATCTGCCTGGCAAAGTCCGCTTCCTTGCTCTGCGGCTCAAGCTGAATTATCATGACATATTCCCGCGAAGCTTCAGCCGTCATGCCCTTTTCATAATAGTACATCGCAAGGTTGAAGCGGGCTGGCACATGGGCCGGGTCCAGAGAAAGCGCCCGATCAATAAGCGCCAGTGCTTCACCCCTTCGGTCCTGCCTGTTATAGATGTTCGCAAGGTTGTTGAGCGCGGCGGGCTCGTTGGGATTGATGGCAATGGCCCTCTCTAAATATCGGATGGCCTCATCGAGCCTGTCGGTCTTTCCCAGCGAGTCGCCCGCTTCGTTGTTCGGCCGGTATTTTACCGGAGACTTTGCGACTGCGTCCCGCCACAGCGTCACGTCGCTCTCATAGAGTGATGCGCGGAGAAAACTCATCGCGCCGAGGGAAACAATGAGAAGCATTGAGAGCATGATTTTAACATTGGCCATGGAAGGTTAACGTATCGCTCAGATATTATTTTTTCGTAACTACTCAGGTCGGTCGCTGAGCATAGACGCAAAAAAGCGCGCGGCGACCGATATAAGTGGAGCCGCTTCAACCAAAACAACGCGTGCGAAGCGAAAGCATTGTCGGAACGGGCACTGACAGCGTTCCGGCATAATAGCGAACTGACGCGCCTTGCGTCGACGCGAAGTGGCCGACCTGAGTAGTTACGTTTTTTTCACAATCTCGGCACGGGCTCCGTCAGCATTCCGCCGAGGGTAAACTGGTAAAAACCATCGGAATCCCTGTTTTTGAGGAGCGACAATATTCCCGCCTGTTCCCGCGCAAGCCGTTCCGAAGCCTTCAACTTCACCATGAGATTAAGCGTGCCGCGCTCGCGCAGGACCAGGTCCCCCGTTACCCTGAGCTTCAGCTCTTTGCCGTCAAACTCAAGCTTCTTGATCAGAAGCCGGTCTCCCTTCAGGTCCGCATCGAACCAGCATTGTTCGAAATCCAGGTCCGGAATGGGAAAACCCTTGATCTTGAAGTCGCGCAAGGTCAGGCCCTTGATCCACAGCCTGCCCTTTCCCGCATCGCCCGTCATCTCGAAATTACCGCCCAGCTTTCCCGACAAACGCAGCCCGAATTCCTTGAGCAGAGGATAGGCGCCGAGGTCCAGGTTATCCAGGTCCAGCATGACATACTGCCGGGCCTTACCCTGTTGTGTATTGATCCTGAGTTCACCGCCGTACGCCGCGGCCTTGATATCCATCGCGAGCAGGCCGCGGAGAAACCCGAAGAGCGAAACCGTGGTTTTGACGTTCGGGCTTTCAAACAGCACCCTGCCGTTTTTGTCCGACACGACCACATCGCTGAGGGCAAACCGGTTGAAGAAGCGCGGGGAAATGCGCGCGATGCTCACTTCAAGAGGAGTGCGCCGCCGGACCTCGGCCTCCAGTTTTGACTTGACCCGGTCGAAGGGGAAAAGCAGGAGAAGAAATATCAGGAACGTCGCGGCAAAGTATGCGGTGAGCAACAGTCTTGGAATGAGTGTTTTTTTGTCAGGCATGTTCTATCCCGCGCTCGAAACAAGGATCGTCGCGTTCATCAGCTTCGGGTTGTCGAACCGGGGCTTGAAGTTCAGTTTTTTAATGCGCAGCAAGTCGTTTTCGAGCATATACACATAGTTGACTACGTCGTAAAGCGTGATATTGTCAAGCTTGATCTCGACGATGCTTTCCGCGAACCCGTCACCCTGCACGCCCGCCTGCGGTTTCAGCGACACGATCTTGCCTGTCAGGTTTGCGCGCCTGGTAAGGTTCTCGATCTCCGTGAGCAGCGGTCCGCGCTTCGCGGCCGCGGCCTGGGCCTGCTGCAGGCGCTGCTGCATCTCACGGTACTGGCCCGCCAGCACGCGAATCTCCGCCAGATCGCGCTCCTTCTTCGGGATCAGGTCGCGCTTGCGCGCGAGGTCCTCGGTCAGCGGCGACAGGACATAGACGTAGATCAGTATTGCCGCCGCCGCGACGCCGCCAAAGATCAGTGTTTTCTTATCTCGTGGTTCCAGGTTCAAGCAACACCTCTTGAGCGGCTCATGACGCCGGTTTGATCTTGATATCGATCCTGAACTTCACTTTATTGTCCACTCCCATGCGGGTGTCCAGAACAAGCACCTCGGAGAACTGCGCCGCCTTCTGCAACTCCGCCTTGATCTTGTCAATGGCCTCGAAGGTCTGCGCCTCGCCCTGGAGCTTCAATCTGTCGTTTTCCAGGCTGAACTCGCTGAAGCTAACGCGAATCTCTTTTGGGACGCCGTCCGTCACGGCCCGCATCGCGTCCAGCGCCGAGCTTCCCGTGCCCAGCACGCCGAATTTTTTCCCGGCCTCATCGAGCCTGGTCTTCAGCTGCCTCACGGGGTCCGCTGTTGACTTGGCGTCGGGAACGGCCTTACGGTAGATCTCCCTGATCTCGCTGTCGAGCTTGCCGTAGCCCGACTGCACCACATAATACTTTACCCCGAGGTTCGTGACCGCAAGCAGCGCGGCAATGATGCCGGCAACGATGAGCGTGCGTTTTCTTTTGCGGATTCCCTCATTCGCAAGCCGGTAGGCGTACTCGCCCTTCCGAAAGTTGATCTCTCCGGACAGGGCAAGGCCGAGACTCACCGGTTCCGCGGACTTTTTACCCTTGAACTCAGGAGCCACATGCTCCAGGGCAATGCCCATATCGTCCCAGCCTTCAGGGTTGTCCGCGGTCAACACCAGCATCTTTTCGACAGTAACACCATGGGCGAGCTCAAACGCTTTGAGCGTGTGGGCGGCGCCGCCCGTTGGCTGGGACGCGGAAAGGCTCCGGAACGCAAGAACTGTCCCGTTGTTCTTCAGGCAGAGATCCCTGCCTGCCACCAGCAGCGCCGCGCCGTCCACCGGGACCATGCGCGCCACGACAAGAAGTCCGATCGAGGACGGGACAATCGCCTGGGGATCGATGCCCGCGGCGGCAAGAAGGTCCAAATGCTTCCGCAGTACGGTCTTCGGCAGCATGATCGCGAGCACCGGCGTATCGCCTTTTGTTTCGGTCCCCTTGGCAGCGTTCTCGCCAAGGACCACATGGTCGAGCACCACATCGTCAAGCGGAAAGGGCACGCTTTCCTCGATCTCGAAGGGCAACGCCTTTTCAATCCGTTTCCGGTCGCTGAACGGGAAATGCACCAGATGCTGGCTGAATTGCTCTCCGGGAATGGACGCTATGATCCGGGCGCCCACCCAGTCCCGCGACCGCTCCTTCAGGATCGCAATGAGCTCCGCGTCAGAGCCCACAGACACGCTGAATGAGTCCTTCAACTCGGCGCCGCGCATTCCTTTTTCAACGATGGCGGCCGAGACCCGCCCATTTTCCATATGCAATCCAACGATCTTCACAGAACTCTCCGATAGGTGGTGCCGACGATCGATTCGATCTGCTTTGTATAGCCCCCCACTGTCGCATGGGATTGAACCGTGAGGACCCCGCTCGTCGTGACAAGATTTGCAAAAATATTGATCGGGGTGTTCGACTGGCGCAGTCCGACTTCCTCCAACGATGCGATAGGTTTGGTTTTTCTGTTGTTCATAATAAAGCCCACAGCGACCTTATTGTTAACGAGAACACTGCTAAGCACCTCCTCAGAGGCGGTATTTATGTTTATTTTATTATCCGAGCTCACGGTTAAAAACTTCGCCACTTTGTCATAGTCCTCATCCGACATGACCTTGTGCAGGTCCGACAGAAGCTTGAATTGTCCGTCCCTCACCTGGTCAACGACATCAGTGCTGATCCCCCGCTGTGAGAACAATTCAGCCACACAGCCCAGCGTTGAATCCGCCTTATCTTTATACAATTTGTCGTTGATATTCAATTTGCTTCGTTCGTCTTCCCAGCGGACCCGGACCTCGGTATCCCCGGCGCTGACGACCGGTACAACACTCCATTCACCCTGAGGCACCATGTCCTTTAATTCCTTGTACTGCGTGAAGATGGATATGCCGGAACGCGCTATAAAATAGGCCCGCTGGCTGTCGCGGAAGTTCATGGCCCCCCGCATACTGACCCGAGTGCCGTAGGCGAACTCGAAGATGAGCGAAATCAACAGCGCCGTAACCAGCAATACGATGAGAAGAGCAACGCCCCGGTTGCCGTGCAAACCTCTTCGCGTTCTCATGGGAGAGCACGTGCCTCCGTCATATACTGTTTGCCGCTCCTCAGGACCAGTGTGATTTCCACTGCCCTGGGTTGCGGACATGATGAAACGCTGCCTGTTTCATCGGTCCACGTGGAACTGTTCAGATACCGCAGTTGAAGCTGATCCACCTGGTCCGTGAGCTCGTACTCAACGCCGCCTTCGAGCGGGGGCGCATCCTTGCTCAGTTCCCGCTTCTCACGACGCATGAGGCTGTAACCGCTGCCGTCCGATTTTTCTCTGAAGAAGTAGCCTGTTTCCAGAACTTCAGTCTCCTTCGAATTTGGCCTGCGCCAGTTCGTGAGAGTGGTCAGTGCGAGGCTGTCATGTCTGAGCTTGATGCCGTTCAGCTCGACCTCTTCCTTCTTTCCATAAAAGACGGTTGATCCGTTAGTTAATGGTCCGCAGTAGGCGTTCTCGATGTCCTGAGAAAGCCTCGCGATCAGCGTGCGGGCCAGATCGGTCCCGTCACGAACAACCTCGGCGCGCTGCACGCTCTGGCTGGCCGTTGAAAAGCTCGCGTAGATCACCGTCACGATCCCGGCGAGGATCGCCATGGCCAGAAGCACTTCGATAAGCGTAAAACCGCTCCTGTTTCGTATTTTATTCTTTTCGTTTTGCAATCCGCAATCCGCAATTCACAAGGTTACTCATAGCTAACCAGCTCCACCATGTCAAAGCGCTCGCCTTCTTTCCAGAGAACAGCAACGCGCACTTCCTTGATAACCGTGATCGGCGTGGGAGAGACTGTTTTTTTCCACTGATAATCCTTGAATATTTCCTCAGGGAACACGCCCTCTTCCTCGCCGACCTGCTGCTTTGTCATTACCGGGTCGGTCATCAACCGCTTGGCCAGAAGCGTGGCAGTGGTGATACGCTCGGCCCTCATGACGTCCTGCATGCTCCGGTTCTTGAGCCCCAAAAGAGATATCAGGACCATGGCCAGAATGGCCACCGCGATCATGACCTCAAGCAGGGTGAAGCCTTTTGATTTCGGATTGCCGATTTCGGATTGCCGATTGCACGGCAAAAGGAATGAAACCCCGGACCCCAAATCTGAAATCTGAAATCCAAAATCCGAAATATGGCTCACCGCTCCTCCACTTCGCCTTCGCGCAGGTCCGTATCTCCGGTAAGCGGCTTCACGATCAGCGTAAACACTTTATCATCGCTGTTCCGCAGATGGATGAAGGCCTTCTCGACCCAGCCGTCCGGCGTGAACAGGATAAACGGGTCATCAGGATGGCTGCCGACCCTCACATCTTTGAACGAGGTCCGGCCGCTCAGGCTGCCCTCGCTCGACATCGCTGACTGGGCCGGCTTGAACTCCATAGCGCCTTCCGGGGCCATGGTCAATTCCTCGGTCCAGTACTTGTTGCCCGGGATATCGAACCTGAGCCGGTAGACCGTCTTCTTTGCCTGGGCCTCATCGCGCAGAAAACGGACCATGCCGGTCAGATGGCGCGCGCTGCGCTTCAGGTTCGCGTCGCCTATATTGCCGAGCTGAGGAATAATCAGGGTCATCATAACGCCGAGCACCACGATCACGACCATGAGCTCGATAAGCGTGAAGCCGCCCTGTTCTCCATTCCCCTGAACCTTGAACCCTGAACCATGAACCATGTTCCGCTACTCAATCTTCCAGCTGTTGATGTCCGCGTTCTTGCCTTCGCCGCCCTGTTCGCCGTCAGCGCCGTAGGAAATGATCTCGTACTCGCGGCCCTCATTGCCCGGGGAGAAATACTGGTAGTCCTTGCCCCAGGGGTCCTTCGGGATCCGCGCGGGCTTGAGGTAGCCGCCCTCGGCCCATTTCTCGGGAATACGCCCGACCTCGGGCTTCTTGATCAACGCGCCCAGACCCTGCTCGGTGGACGGATAGAAGCCGTTGTCGAGCTTAAAGCCGTCAAGCGCGCTTTCCATGGACTTGATCTGCACTTTTGCCGCACTGACCTTGGCCTCTTCTTCGCGCCCCAGGATCTTGGGCAGCACAATGCCCGCGAGCAGTCCGAGGATGATCACCACGACCATGATCTCGATAAGGGTAAAACCCGCTTCATTTTTATTATTCATATCCGCTCCTTTAGTGATGTTACTCTGTACTCTGTACTCTGTACTCTGAATCCGTTCTACCTCACCGACGAACTCATTTCGAGGATCGGCAGCATAATGGCGATCACGATAAATCCGACCACCACCCCCATCACCAGGATGATGACCGGCTCCAGAAGCGACATCAGCGCGGTGATGCGCGTCTCAACCGTGCGGTCGAAGGAGTCGGAGATTTTGAGCAGCATCTTCTCGAGCTCGCCGCTCTTTTCTCCCACCACCACCATCTGGATCACCACCGGAGGAAAAAGACCGCTCCGCCTGAGCGGGTCAGCAATGGGTTCGCCTTCGCGCACATTCTCGCGCGCCCGGTGCACGGCGGCGGCCAGCACCGTGTTCCCAACCACGCTTTTCACGATATCGAGCGCTGCAAGTGCCGGGACCCCGCTTTCCAGCAGCGTCCCCAGGGTGCGCGTAAAACGCGATACCGCGATCATCCTGATGAGCCCGCCGAAGACCGGCATGCGCAAAAGCCACCCATCGAGCGCCTCCCTGCCCGCGGGCGTTTTGAAATGGCGCCTGATATAATAGGCCGCGCCCGCAAGGACGAGCACGAGCGCCCACCACCAGGATGACAGGAAGTTCACAATCCAGAGCAGCATAAGAGTGATGAACGGCAGCTGCCGGTTCATGTCCTGGAACATGCCGGTCACCCGCGGCATCACGAAAGCGAACAGAAAAAACAAAACACCGACGCCGATGAGCGACATGAGCGCGGGATAAGCCAGGGCGGCGGCAAGCTTGCCGCGGAACCGTACCTGTTCGTCGAGGAAATCGGAAAGCCGGTCCAGCGTGAGCTCCAGCGTGCCGCTCGTCTCTCCGGCGGAGACCATGTTCACATAGAGGTCTGAAAAGGCCTTCGGGTTCGCCTTGAGCGCATCGGCCAGCGAGGACCCTTCCCGGACCGCGTCGCGCACCGACGAGAGGGCGGACTTCAAGGCTTCACTCTCCTCCTGCTCCACCAGCAAGCTGAGGGAGTCCATCAGCGGCAGACCGGACGAGAGCAGCGTGGCAAGCTGGCGCGTGGCATTCGCCACATCGCCCAGCCGCACCCGGCCGGCGGTGGTATAGTTCCAGGTCCGGCTGCGCGTACGGACCGTCGCCGCTTCCTGGATTTCCAGCACGACGACTCCGTCCCTTTTGAGCCTGGCCCTGACTGCCTTGAGACTCTCGCCGTCCTGGACCCCGGATAGCTTCTTCCCCAGGGAGGAAACACCTTTATATTCGTAGACAGGCATAATTCAAATTAAGTTCAAAGTTCAAAGTTCAATGTTCAAAGTTCAAAGTAAAAATCAGCTGTCTTCTGTCATGTCCTTAACTCTGAACTCTGAACAATGAACTCTGAACTAAGCTTCCTTCTGCGTCACCCGCACAACTTCCTCTACGGACGTGATGCCCTTCAGCACCTTGACGGCGCCGTCCTGGCGCAGGGACTGCATCCCCTTTTCCACGGCCAGGGCCTTGATCGTGGAGGAATCGCTGCTTTTCATGATGAGCTGCCGGAGCTCGTCGTCCAGCAGGAGCAGTTCGTAGATGGCGCTCCTGCCGAGGTAGCCGGTATGGAAACAGGCCTCGCAGCCTTTGGCGCGATAGACCATGGCCCCTTCGCCCCCGGTCCTGATCTCAAGTTCGGTGCGTTCGGAAGCGGTCAGTTCGTAGGATTCACGGCAATGGGTACAGAGCACCCGCACCAGCCGCTGGGCAAGAACGGCCATGACTGACGAGGAGATCAGGAACGGCTCGATCTTCATGTCGATCAATCTCGTCACCGCTCCCGCGGAATCGTTCGTATGAAGCGTGGAGAACACCAGGTGGCCCGTGAGCGCCGCCTGGATCGCGATCTCTGCTGTTTCGGAATCGCGAATCTCGCCCACCAGGATCACATCCGGGTCCTGCCTGAGCACGGACCGGAGCCCTGCGGCAAAGGTCAGATGGATCTTGGGGTTCACCTGGATCTGGCCGATGCCCTTGAGCTGGTACTCGATGGGGTCTTCGATGGTGATGATGTTCTTGTCAGGCGCGTTGATCTTCGAGAGCGCTCCGTAGAGCGTCGTGGTCTTGCCGCTGCCCGTGGGGCCCGTCACCAGGACGATCCCGTGAGGGCGGGTGATCAGTTCGTTGAACCGGTCGAGGTTGTCTCCGGAAAATCCGATCTGTTCGAGCGGCAGGAGGGCGCTCTCGCGGTAGAGCAGCCGCAGCACGATGCGCTCCCCGAAGGCCGTAGGCACGATGGACACGCGGATGTCCACATCCTTGCCGCCTATCTTGATCCGCATGCCGCCGTCCTGGGGCATGCGCTTCTCGGCGATATTCAGGTCCGCCATGATCTTGATGCGCGAAGCAATGCTGGCCTGGAAGCGTTTCTGGATCGTCAGGATGTTATAAAGTATGCCGTCAATGCGGAACCGCGCCACAACGTCCTTTTCAAAGGCTTCGATGTGAATATCGCTGGCCCGTTCACGGATCGCCTGCGAAAGGAGCGAGTTCACCAGCCTGATGATCGGCGCGTCATCAGTGACATCGAGCAGGTCCGTGGGCTCGTCGAGCTCGGCAGCGAGGAACGAAAGCTCGTCCTCTTCCATTTCCTGCGCCGTGTCTTCGGCCTTGTTCATGTCTTCGCTGTGAAGGCGGTTTATCGTGTCGAGGATCATGTCGGAGGGGGCGAGGCAGAGCGCAATTTCAGCGCCCAGCAGCACCCGGAGATCGTCAATGGTCGAGAGCAGGAGCGGTTCGGCCGTAGCGGCGATGATCGTGCCGTTCTCCCGGCGGATCGGCAGGACAACTGCTTTCTTGGCATAGGTGATCGGGACACGGAGCGCCAGTTCGCGGTCGATGTCGCCGAGCTCGGGGATAAAGGGCAGGACAAGCTGCGTGCCGAGGGCCTTCAGCACATCCGCTTCCGTCACGAGGTTGAGGCGCGATAGGATCGTACCGATGCGGCCTCCGCGCTTCTTCTGGAGTTCAAGCGCCTTTTTCAGCCGGTCTGGCGACAGCCCCGACTCAACGAGTATCTCGCCGAGGAGGCGTCTCACCGCGCACCCTCCGCCGGGGCGGGCGTCGTGTCCGGGGGCGCGGCAGGAGGAGAAGCAACGCCGGCGCCTGACTTCCCTGCCGCGTCCATTTTCCCTGTTTCCGGCGCGGGAAGGGGTGAGGGCTCGGAAGTTATCTTCTCCGGAACGTTTGGCGCCGACGTTCCCGGCAAGGGAGCCGGCGGGTTCACCAGCCCGGTGTCTTTTTTGTCCGCAGCGCCCGCAGTGTCGCGCGGTTTTTGGCTCGAAAGCGGTTCGGCCCCCTTCTTCTCGAGCCGGTACTCCTTGCGGAAATCCTCCATGACATCGGACTTGCGGCGGGTAATGTCCTCGGCATCCTGCTCGTTCTTGATGATATAGGGAGTGATGAAGATCATCAGATTGGTCTTCTCAACCCTTGAACTCTTATACTTGAACAGCCAGCCCAGGACCGGGATGTCTCCCAGGAGCGGGACCTTGCTCTCGGTCGAGGTCACATTGTCTCGGATCAATCCCCCGATGACCATGGTCTCGCGGTCCTTTACAACCACGGTCGTGGTCGCCGACCGCTTGTTTGTGATGAGGCCGGCCGAATTCTGGACCGAGGCCGCGACCACGTCGGAAATCTCCTGGTTGATGTCCAGCCGGACGTTGTCGTCAGAGGATATCTGTGGCGTGATCGACAGCTTGATGCCCACATCCTTGCGTTCGATCTGCTGGAAGACGCTCGACACGCCGGTCGTGGCGTTCTGGGTCTGACCGACCGTGAACGGCACGTTCTGACCGACCATGATCTCGGCCTTCTGGTTGTCGGTGGTGAGGATGTTCGGCGTGGACAGCACATTCACATTGCCGTCGATCTGGAGCGCGCGCAGGAGCGCGCCTATGTTCAGATAATCAGTGTTATTATACCGAAAGGTGCCCTTGATGGCAGCCACGCTCAGACCGTTCATACCAGCCAGGGCTGCGGGGCCGCCCGCGACGACGCTCCCGATGTTGCCGAAGTTCGTGCCTCCCAGGGGGGTGATCGGCGCGCCGCCGGCCCCGGACTGGATCTCCCGGGGCGCATACATGAACTCAAAGCCGAGATCGCGCTGCTTCTGCAGGCTCATCTCGATGATCGCGGCTTCAACGTAGACCTGCCGGCGCCTAATATCAAGCTTCAGAAGCACTTCCTTGACAGTCTCGTAATCAACCGGCGATGCCACGATGATCAGGGAGTTGGTTGCCTTGTCCGACGTGATCGTGACAGCCCCTTCGAGGATGCTGGCCGGACCGGCCGGGGCGGCCCCGCCCTGGGGAGCGGCGGGCAAACGCGACACGAGCGCGGACATGACTTTGGCGATATCCTCGGCATTGGCGTGCTTGAGCGCGAATACATTGATCTTGCCCTTGCCCTCGGTCGCGGCCACGTCAAGCGCGCGGATCAGACTTTCCATCTTTTTGAGATTATGCACCGAATCCGTGATGATGATCGAGTTCGAGGCGGGATAGGCGATCATGCTCCCGTCCTTGGTCATGAGCGGGGTGAGCGTGCGCACGAGCTCCTGCGGGTTCACAAAAGTCAGGCGGATCAGCTTCGTCACAAAGCTCTCGCCCCTGAAGTCGTCGTCCTCGAAGACCTTGATGCCGCTCTGCCGCGCGGAAGCCACGGGGATGATGCGGATGATCTTGCCGTCCTCCACCGCGGTGAACCCCTTGACCTCAAGCGCGGTAAGAAACACCTGGTACGCTTCTTCGGGGGATATGCGGGTCGGAGTCATGAGCGTCACCTTCCCCGTCACCCGTTCGTCGAGGATGAAGTTCTTGCGGGTAAGCTCGCTCATCACCTTGATCAGCGCATTAATGTCGATGTTCGTGAAGTTCAGGGTGATAAAATCCTCGCCGGATTTGCTCTTCGAACGAACAGTCTTTTCGGAAGAAGGGACTTCCGCCGGGGAAGACGGCTTGACCTTGTCCTCGGCGTACGAAACGTTGGAGAGAACAAGCCCGGCAAGCAGCAGGGCCGTTGTTTTATTCACAATAAACCTCCGGGGAATAATTTCCTTCTGAAGTCGTAACTGCTCGGCAGGCAAATGCTGAGCGCAGGCGAAGAAAGCGCGCCCGAAGCGACGCGGCTACCGTATCTCGTAGTTCAGCGTCTGGCGCTGGCCCGCGCGGAGCAGGTCGATAGAGATGTTCCGTTCTTCCTTGAGACCCTGATAGAGCTGAAAGAATTTGCCGGGATCGTCCACATCCTGCGAGTTGACCTTCTGGATCACGTCGCCGTTCTGGAGCCCGATCTTCTCGTACAGACTGCCGGGGACAATCTCGCTTATCCGGAAGCCGATGGTCTTTCCCTGCTCCTGGTACGGCAGCGCCCGCGCCTGAGTCAGCATCTGGTTCATGTTCTCCGTGCTCGCCGTGACTTCCTTCTGGTCCACCATCCACTTTCCGTCGGACAGTTTCCTCACGCCTCCGGCGCCGTTCGCGCCGGGCTTGGAGGACAGGTTGACGATCTTGGCGTCATCGACGAGCTGGAGCTCCATGGTCGCGCCGTCGGCCTTTTTCATAATGACCTTATCACGCAGCACCCTGACGATCGTCGACCCGTCCGGCAGCTTCTCATGGATCCGGTAGAACGCCTGCCCGCTTGCGTCCTCGAGCACCGCGCCGGCAAAGAGCTCGCCTTCCACAGTGCCGATCAGGCGGTAAACCGTGGACTCGGCAGCCGGTCCGCTCGACGACGGGCCCTTGCCCTCCCCGAACAGCCCGCGGTCCAGAATGGAGGAGTAATCGCTGAGCTCGCGCCGGGGCTCAAGCACGGGCCTGTCCCGCTCCAGCGGCGTGGAAAACCGCGGCGCGGCGTCCAGGCTCCGTCCGATCAACGCATCCACGGTATCCGCGAGAAAGTACGATGAAACCGTCAGGAGCGCGACCAGAATGACTGTATTGAGCGTTTTTTCCTCTTTCATTTTACCCCGTAAAACACTGCTTCCGCATGCAATTGCCTAACGTGGGATTATACTCACATCGACGATTCTTGTCAATTGCTAAACAGGTTCTAAACAGGTTCCATCCCGGATGAACTCCGTCCACGGAAAGACGCGGGGTGCCCCTGCCGGACAAGATCAAGGACAGTAAACGCATAGTCAAATAAACAGGTGTCAACAGGAACGGCCGGACCCGAAGGCGTTCACATGACGACGATCGTGTCGCCTCTACTGCGCCCCCGCTTTTTTCAGCAGCAGGACCATCTCGGTCTTCGCGTCTCCGGTCAGTTTTTCCTCCGCGATCTCGAGCGCCGTTTTTTCCAGGGCGTTCTTATCGTTCACCCGGGCGCCCCGCTCCAGCAGGGCTCGGGCAATATCCGGACTGTCTTCCTCCACCGCCAGTAACAGCGCGCTCTGGCCCCTGTTATTCCTCAAATTCATCAAGAGGATCCTCCTTGTGCCCGGACAGGGCTGATTATATATTTGATTTGTCAAAATATTCATTGAGGTGTCCGATTCATTCATTGTTTTATCACGCGCTTGCTGAAAAAAGGGTAAATATGCGGTCATAAATTTATATCGATAATATCGTGAGCGCTTTATCGACCACCAATTTGATCAGTTCGGTTCGGAACCGTTCAAGCTTGATGGCTGCTATGCCTGCCTGGGTCAGGGCATGGATTTCTGCAAGAGCTTTCTTCCCTTCCACAAAGTCAGCAAAATCCTGATCCGTGATTTTGCTCTCTGCGCGGAGCTTCGCCCATTTCTGCAAGTCAGTCTTCATCTTATCCAGAAATGCCTTTGCGTCTGCGCCTGCCTGGTCCTCAAAACCTTCCAAAGTATTTTTCGCAAGATCCTTGGCGCCTGTCAGCACAGCAGCGGTAAAGTCATCGAGCTTACTCATATTTATTTACCCCCTTTGACACTACAATTCCTTGCTTCTTTCTTGTTTGCTTCCAGACATATTATCTCGTCAAATGCATCCGCAACCAGACCCTTGAATTCATCGATGACTACCTGAGTCAAAACGCCCCTTTCTTTCCACCTCAGGAAAAACTTCCCCAGCAGGTCGCCATCAGCCTTCTTTAGTATCTGCCATTGCTTCGCGGATATACTGTTGGAAGGTATGCCGTTCACGAACTCATAGGCCTTGTCGATTTCCAGCATGAGCGATTCAATTTCTCTTTCGTGATTGGCATAGGATTGCGTGGCCTTATCCATTAAAGCCAGGGTGGTCGCTTTAAGTGAAGTCGCGTTCTGATATGCCGTGGGGCTATATGGCCCGATCAGCGGCGCGCACCCGGCGACAAGTAACAGGAGAACCATCATCCAATGAAGGTGCCTGACTAATTTTCGTACGAAATGTATCATTAAAGCCTCCTATTGCGATAAAACGCTTGCATCTAAACAGCTTCGTCATCACGTTGTCCGTCACGTTTATCTGGAACTCGTCCCCCGGTATCACCCTCTCTGAAACCGGGTGGAGACAAAGCCCGCCGACCAGGCGGGTTTCGAGCGTGGCTCCGGAGACCCCTCCGGCGCCACGTTTACCGGCAGGGGCATCGGGGGCGGCGCGCCGCCGAGATAATTACCATGGCCATACTTCCAATTGCCTGGAATTTGCCAGCCGGAACGAAGGTTGCCGGGGGGCGATTCCGGCCCGTCGTGACCCAAAGCAGAATGCCAATAGGGATGTCCTCTGTAGATAATCCCGCCCAGAATGTTGCCGATGGGGAAGGCGAGCTTCAGCACGTCGTCACCGCGGGAAGCCAGCACGGAGATTTCCTCCACCTTCGCGGGAACGTCCCAATATTCCTTTACCAGGCAATTATCCTCGATCGCTCCGGCCATCAGGGTCAGTCGTCTTACTCGATGGTTCAGCCGGTGGATCGTCTCCAGCACCATCCTGGCGCCGAGGCTGTGGGAGGCGAATGACAGGCTGGCCGCTTCCGTGAAGTATTTGTCCAGGAACGGGGCCAGCAACCTGCCGCTGTCCCTGGCCTCGCCCCCCTCGAAGGGATAGTCCACCACGGGCGCCCAGCGGGAATCTCCGGGCCACAGGACTCCTATGAAGAGCGCGCTGTCGCCGAGCTGCAGGAGGTTGCTCCACGCGGTCAGGCTTGCTATGCCGTCTTTACGGTTCACATTGAAGCCGTGAGTTCCGAACAGCACGTCTCGTCCTCGCACTTGTTTAAGCAGATCGTTGATTTGAAGGAACGTGTTGCCATCCCGCCTTACCTGCACTTCCCGGGCGGGATTACCACCGGCACTATCGGCGCGTAGATCGAGGAACCATGTCATAATCGTTTCTCCTATTTCCTGAACGCCTGCGCAGCCTTGACGCCGGCTTGAAGTGCGCTGGTAAGGTCCTTGGCGATAGGCGCCATCGGAGTCGCCACCAGGCCCACCAGAATGGCCTTTGGCACCGAGAAGGCAGGATCATCGACCACCAATGCACCAGCCACGGCAAGAAAGACCGATACCGCGATCGACCAGGCTTTGGCGCTGTTGCGATACGACTGGTCGGCCCGCTGATAACCTTCGTCAAGGATGGCGGTCAGCATCAGATCGAAGCGACCAAACACGTCGCTTTCCTGCTGGGTGAGCGTATCTCCGGAGGCTATCTTCCCGGCGATGGAACTCAGCGCATCTTTGTTCACTCCAGTCGCCTTCGCGAGCTCCGGCGCGTTATCTTGATCAAATCTGAGTTTGATCAGGGATTTGGCAATGGCCTTTTGGTCGGTCAAAGCGGTGCCATTGAGCCAATTGGCCCTGAGGGTCGCGAGGACAGCTTCCAAATGGATCGGGTTCGCGGAATCCGTTCCCCAGGCGCTTTTCGAAAACAAACCTGATACGACGCGTTTGATATGTCCGAAGCCGTAGTTCGAGACGCCTCCAAAAAAGGCCTTGCTGCTGTCAACCAGGGCATAGGCAGCGGTACCGAGCCCCGCTGCAGCGGCAACGTATTGGGACAAGCTGTTAATTTGCAACATATAACACCTCCTCTATTTTTATCATTCGGTTATTTTTTCTTAGACAATATCTTCATCCACTTCCGCATACCGATCCTCCAGTGCATTTCTCCCAGCCTGCTTTTCGTCACCCCGCTCGTAACACCCCACAGTTAAGCAAATTAAAAAACCCACGCATCCGCTATGGACACATGGGTTTATCGTATGATTTCAGCCAGACGAGGTAGAGGCAATGAGCCTCTTTACACTTTAGATCCTGCATAACCAATGAACGCACCATGAAATACCCCCCGGTCGCGCTGGATGCCAAACTGTACACTGAACCAAAGTGGGTGCGAGTCTAACATACTGAAGTGGTCATGTAAATATAAATATGGCGATCTTTCGGGGTATTTTCAGGGTATGCGTTTTACGTCAGTTTTGTGTTCAGAGTTCAAAGTTCAGGGTTCGGATAAGAAATGAAGCGCACGCATCGTTGCGAGGGTCTGTGAACGGGTTGTGTGAAAAAGGGCCCGGATGACCAACTCATTCGCCCTGCGATCACCCCACCACATTGTACTCGCGCACGCGGAACTTCGCGCCGAGCTCGTCGGCGATCTTTTGGCAGGCCTCGATGTCCACGCCGGGCGCGGATACCACGGTAGCAGTCACATCGGGGATATACTTCTTTGCTTCGCGGATGAATTCTTTGATCGCCTCATAGGTCGGGAGACCGAACTGCGGCTGGGAAAGCTTCTCATAAACCTCGGCGTTCTGGGCATTCAGGCTCACGCTCACCGCGTCCACGAGCCCGGCAAGCTCCGGCAAAACGTTCCGCTTATGGATAAGGTTTGCGTGGCCGTTCGTGTCGATCCGCACCTTGCCGCCCAGCCGCTTCACCTCGCCTGCCACAGCCTTGACCACATCAAGCCGGAGCAGCGGCTCGCCGTATCCGCAGAACACGATCTCGGCATATTTTTTGGGATCTCCGATCTCCTTGATGAGCGCCTCGGCTGTCGGCTCTTCCCGCAGACGGAGGTTGTGTCCCTTGACAAAGTCGGTATGATAGCGCACACAGAACGTGCAGGCTGCGGTGCATCGATTCGTGATATTCAGATAGAGCGAGTTCCGTATGGGATAGGTGATCCTGCCGCGCTCGGGGATCACACCCATGCCGAAGAGCTGCATGGCGTTAAAGCTCGTGATCCTGGCAACATCGTCAAAGCTGAGGCCCTTTACCTGCGCGACCATCCCGGCTGTATGGCGGACAAAGGCCGGCTCGTTCCGTTTTCCGCGCATCGGCACAGGGGCGAGATAGGGGGCGTCAGTCTCCACCAGCAGGTGCTCGATCGGTATCCGGCGCACGACCTCGCGCAGCGCTTCGGCCTTGGGATAGGTGACCGGCCCGGCAATGGAAAGAAGGAACCCCATGTCGATCAATTTTCCCGCCATTTCCGCATCTCCGGAGAAGCAGTGCATGACTCCCCCAAATTCCGGCGACCACTCTTCGGTCAGGATCTGGAGCATGTCCTCATGGGCGTCCCGGTCGTGGATGATGACCGGAAGCTTGAGCTCGCGCGCCTCGCGCAGCATATCGCGGAATTTTCTTTTCTGGTCCGTGCGTGGAGAATGTTCGTAGTGATAATCAAGACCGATCTCGCCGTAGGCAACAACCTTCCTGTGCTGGGCGAAATGCCGAAGGATGTCGTAAGCGGGATGGAGGATGTCCTTGACTTCGTGGGGGTGGATGCCGATGGCGGCGTAGATGAAGTCGTACTTTTCCGCGAGCAGCACCGCGTCGCGGCACGACTCCACGGTCGTGCCGATGGTGATGATATGGTCAACGCCCGCCTCGCGCGCGCGTTTGATCACGTCCTCGCGGTCGTCGTTGAACTCGCGCATCTCAAGGTGCGCATGAGTATCGATCAGCAATAGTTACCTTCTCAATGAGTGGGAGTAAATCTTCTGTCTTCTGTCTTCTGTCTTCTGTCTTCTGTCTTCTGTCTTCTGTCTTCTGTCTTCTGCCTTCTGTCTTCTGTCTTCTTATTTTACCCTGCTTCCCGGCTTTGTTTCCCGGTCGAACGTCGCGACCGCCAGCAGATCCCCATTGCTGCCTGCCAGCAGCATCCCTTGAGACTCAATGCCCATGAGTTTCGCGGGTTTCAAATTTGCCACTATCACGATGGACTTGCCCAGGAGTTCTTCGGGCGTATAGCTTTTCCCGATGCCGGCCACCACCTGGCGCGTCTCGTACCCGATGTCCACCTTCAGTTTAATCAACTTCTCGGACTTCTCTACCCGTACAGCCTCCGCGATTTTCCCGATCCTGAGGTCGACCTTCATAAAGTCCTCAATCCCTATCAGTTCGAGCCCTGGCGCAGGCATTGGCGGAACAGCGGGCACCGGTTTCTGCGTCTCTTCTGTTTTTTCCATTTTTTTCTCCGTATTCTTTCCCTTCTCTATCCTCGGGAATAATTGCGCGCCCGGCTGAATAACCGTATTGACGGCCAACGCACCCCACGCTTGCTCTTCCTTCTGAATGCATCGACTGAGCTCTTTCCCCACGCCGAGGGCATCCCAGATCTTTTGCGACGTCGTCGGCATCACGGGATATAGGTACAACCCGATCAGCCTGAGGGACTCCGAAAGATTGTACAAAACGCTCCCGAGGCGATCCATATCATTCTTCTTTGCAAGCGTCCAGGGCGCGTTCTCTTCCACGTAGCGGTTTGCCCGGGTCACGAGCGACCATGCATCGTGCAGATATTTTGAAAAAGCAAGCGCTCCGAGATTTTCGTCGATCCTGGCCGGAACAGCGGTTGCTGTCTCGCAAAGCTCCCGGTCAAAAGCCTGTTCAACGCCCGCAACCGGAATCCTGCCGCCGAAATATTTTCCGATCATCGTAAGCACGCGCGAGAGCAGATTTCCGAGGTCGTTCGCAAGCTCGGTGTTGAAGCGAGTCACAAAAGTCTCGGACGAATAATCACCATCAAGACCAAAGGGCACTTCCCTCAGCACGAAATAGCGGAAAGCATCGGCGCCGTAGGCATCAACGACCGTGTGCGGATCGATCACATTCCCGAGGGACTTGGACATCTTTTTCCCGTCCTGGGTCCACCAGCCGTGGGCAAATATATTCCCCGGAAGCGGCAGGCCGAGCCCCATCAGCATCGTTGACCAATACACACTGTGCGTGGTCAGGATATCCTTGCCCACCAGATGGTGGTCCGCGGGCCACCAGAAGTTTTCACGCTTCGTTGCGTCGACGGAACCCTCTGCCGGAGGACTCAGATAGCGCGTTGCTGAATAGTAGTTTACGAGCGCGTCGAACCAGACATAAGTGACAAAATCATGATCAAAGGGCAGCTCTATCCCCCAGGATAGGCGCGCTTTGGGCCGGGAGATGCAGAGGTCGCCGAGGGTCTGCGACCGCAAAAATCCAAGCACTTCGTTGCGCCGGGATTCGGGCCTGATATAATCCGGGTTCGCCTCGATGTGCGCGACCAGGCGGTCCTGGTATCTGCTCATCAGAAAAAAATAGTTGCTTTCCGAGATGCGCTCCACTGGCCTGCCGCAATCCGGGCACTTGCCTTCCACGATCTCCTTTTCGGTCCAGAACCGCTCATCAGGCGTGCAGTACCAGCCTTCATACGTCCGGCGTTCGATCTCGCCCTTGACATGGAGCTTCCGGAGCAGTTCCTGCACCACGGCAATGTGCTCTTTATCCGTGGTTCGAATGAAGGCATCGTTCGTGATCTCAAGCTTCTCCCAGAGCCTCTGAAAGTTGACGGTCATGCTGTCCGCGTGCGCCTTCGGCGTCAGACCGCGCTCCTGGGCCGCCTTCTCAACCTTCTGGCCGTGCTCATCCGTGCCCGTGAGAAAAAACACCTGGTCCCCGAGAAGGCGGTGGTACCGCGCAAGCGTGTCCGCCGCGATCGTGGTGTATGCATGCCCGATATGCGGAACATCGTTCACATAGTAGATGGGGGTGGTTATGTAGAATTTTTTGGACATGATTTGATTGTTTTCGGTTTTGATTAGCCTAAAAACCTGGTAACTATTCAGGTCTGTCGCTGAGCACAGACGCAAAAAAGCGCGCTGCGACCGTCATGATAGCGCCACTTCTGCCAAAACAACGCGTGCGAAGCGAAAGCGTTGCGGATTCGGGTACTGACAGCGTTCCTACGTATCAACATACGGGCGCGTCTTGCGTCGAAGCGAAGTGGCTGACCTGAGTAGTTATAGGCGGTCTCGCCTATTCTCCGCCGCCCGGCCCCTGCGGCTTGTTCTCGCCGCCTGATTTCTTTTTCCTGCGCCAGAATCTCCGCCTGTTCTTCTTGCCGGATTTTTCCCCTTCCGGCTGCGGCTGCCCGGCTTTCTGCTGCTGAGGCTGCGGAGCCTCCTGCTGCGGCCGCTGTCTGCCCTGTTCAGCCTGGGGCTGCGTTTTTTTCTCCTGCTGCGCTTCCCGCTTTTTCTCGGGTTTTCCGCCGCCTTTCCTTCCGCCGTCCTTCTGCTTGTCACGCCGCGGCTCCGGGGCGGTCCGGCGTTCTTCCTGGCGTCTTTTCTCCTCAAGTAGCCGGCGCTCTTCAGCCTCCCGCTGCGCATCCGCAACGCGGCGCTCCTCTTCCTCTTTTTTGTCCTTCACGACCGTGGCGCGCATTTCGGCGATGTCTTTCTTGATCTCGTCGTACATGCCGTATTCGTATGAAAGACAGCACAGCAGCCTGCCGCAAACGCCGGAAATCTTGGCCGGGTTCAGCACCATGTCCTGTTTTTTAGCCATGCGGATCGAGACCGGCTCGAAGTTTTTGAGATATGCGGAGCAGCAGAGTTCCCTGCCGCACGGCCCGAACCCTCCTATCAGCCGCGCAACATCACGGACGCCGACCTGACGCATTTCTATCCGGCTCCGAAGCTTGTACGCAAGGTCCTTCACCAGCTCCCGGAAATCGATCCTGCTCTCTGAAAAGAAATAAAAGGTCGCCTTGGATGCGTCAAAGGAATACTCAACGCGGATAAGCTTCATCGGCAGGTCGCGCTCCACGATCATTTCCTGCGCAGCAGCGTAGGCCTCGGCCTCGCGTCCCCGGTTCTTTTCGTCCCTGCTGATATCCTCGTCGGTGGCCTTGCGCAGGACCTTTCTCAGGGCCTTCGGCGCGGGCGTCCGGGTAGCGGGCTCGGGTGACGGCGCTTTCTCCTGCTGCGCCTCATCCTGGCCTTTTTCCCCGGACAAGGCAGTCTCCGCAGCGTCCGGCTCCGGAGGCTTTCGGATACGCACCACCCGCGCAAGACCGACACCCCGGTCCGAGTCAACAATGACGCTGTCGCCGACCGCAACCTCGACGCTCGATGCGTCGAAGTCGTATACCTTCCCGTTGTCTCTAAAACGTATTCCGGCTATTTTCATATTGTTATTTCAGATTGCCGGTCCCGGATCGCACAAAAAAAATACGTTTACAACGATCCGCGTTCCGCAATTGCTTCATCCTTTCCTCAGCTTCATGAACAGGTTCTCGGTCACCAGCTGCGCACTCACACGCCTCCCGAGAAGGTTCCTGCTCTCGATAAACAGCTCCATGTCCAGAAGCATCCGCTGAAGCGGGAAGCTCTCTACCCACTCCCCCAGCTGGTCCCTGCTCCCGGTATGGGCCAGCAGATCCTCGTCCCCGGTCTCCAGCAGGACCATCGCATCTCGGAGCCATTCCACACCCACATCAAGAAACCGCTCCAGCCGGTCACGGTCCTTTGAGAGCGTTTCCGCCCTGGCAAGCACTTCAGCGGGGCCCAGTTGCCCCAGTCCGGCCCAGAGCGCCATAATCTCCTGCCGCGCCGTCTTTTCTTCCGCAAGGTCCATCGTAAGGGCCCGGCCCAGGCTCCCCTGTGCAAGCACCGCAAGGAACCGCGCGTCCTCTTCCGGCAGGCCGCGCTTTCGCATGAGCGCCTCCGTGAGCGTGCGACGCGCAAGCGGATGGAACCTGATTTCCTGGCAGCGCGACCGGATGGTCGGGAGCAGGCTTTGCGGCATGGCGCTGATCAGGATGATGAGAGTGTCTCCCGGCGGCTCCTCGAGGGTCTTCAAAAACGCGTTCGCGGAGGACGGGTTCATGCCGTCGGCGCCATCCATGATCAGGACCTTTTTGGCCCCCTCGAACGGTTTGAGCGAAAGGTCCGCCTGTATCTGCCGGATCTGGTCGATCTTGATCTCATCGCCGTCCGCGGCAACCATATGCACATCCGGATGCCCAAGGCCCGCGACCTTGCGGCACGAGGGGCACTCCCCGCACGCGCCGTCGGCGCGCACGCTGCGGCAGTTCGCCGCGGCGGCGAGAGATAGCGCGGTCATCTTCTTGCCGATGCCGGACTCGCCCGAGAAAAGGTAGGCATGCGCAAGCGTCTTGTTCGCGAGCGCCCGGGTGAGAATCGTGACGGGCCGATCATGGCCCACTATAGCGTTAAAATTCATGCCGCACTTCGCAACAGGTCGTCTGTGATCTTCCGTATCTCCATCCGGATATCTTCAACTGACCCCGATCCATCCACTACACGGACCCGGTCCCGCTCCTGCTCCGCCAGCGCAAGGTACCCCCGCCTCACCCGATCGTGAAACGCAAGGGCCTCGTTCTCGAAACGCGCCTCCGCCTCAAGCCCGCAAGCGGTGTTTCTCCCCCGCGCGCGCGCCAGTCCGACGGCCGGTGAAATGTCGAGCAGAATGGTGAGATGGGGGCGCATCCCGGAGGTCACAATGCGGTCGAGCAGATGGATCGTCTCCTGGTCCAGGCCCCTGCCGAAGCCCTGGTAGGCAAGCGTTGCGTCCGAGAACCTGTCGCAAAGCACGATCCCGCCGGATTCAAGGGCCGGCAGGATGACTTCCCGGAGGTGCTGCGCCCGGCTCGCGGCATAGAGAAGCAGTTCCGCCGTGGGGTCGAGCCCCTTGTTCTCCGGGTCGAGCAGGATGCTCCTCACCTGGTCGCCTATCGGCGTCCCGCCGGGCTCGCGTGTAAACGTCACCAGCTTCCCCGCCCCCCGGAGATAGTCGGCCAGCAGCGTGATCTGCGTGGACTTGCCCGACCCCTCCATCCCTTCGAAGGTGATGAACCGTCCCTTCATTTACTTCAGCTCCGCGGCGACATCACCGGCAACCTTGAGCGCGGGATTCGAGGTGAACAGGATCACCTGCGTCCTTGCGCCGAGGGCGCGGAGGATCTGACACGCTGCTGTCTGGCGCGCGGGATCGAAACCCGAGAGCGGGTCGTCTAAAATGAACGGCATCCTGATCTTTCCGGCGAGCGCTTCAATGAGCCCCACCCGCAGGCAGAAATAGAGAACTTCGCGCGCGCCGTGGCTCAAGTCCGAACTGCTCATCCTGACGTGGTCCTTATCATGCACTATCGGTTCGCTTTCCTGTCCCACTTCCACCCTTACATATTTGCCCGAGGTAATGGCGGAAAGGTTCCGTTGGGCCGCCGCCTCAACCGCCGGGATAAGCGTTTCCGTCTCGATGCCGCCGATCCGGCCCGCGAGCACGCACTCTTCAAAGATCCCTCTCCGCGTCCGCGCCCCGCGGACAGGGGGAGCGGCAAAGTCAGTGGTCAACTCGTCGGCCATTCCGCCGAAATCAAACAAGGCCCCCGGAGTTTTTTCCGACTCCAGCCTTTCAATCTCCTGTCTCACGCTGTAGGCGTCCACGGCATGCTGAGCAACAGCCTGCATCTCCTGCTCAAGCTCACGGACCTCATCCTGCTGTTTGCGGACCTCTTCCTCAAGCGCTTCGCGCGTAAGCTCGCCGAGCAGGCGCTGCCGCTCTTCCCCGGTCTCATTCCTGAGCGAAGTGAAATACCGGTAATTATCGGCCTTTTCCCTTAGCTCCGCCGTGGTGGTCGAACCCGTAGCCTGCATGCAGGCCGCTATTTCCGCGCCTCCCTGCTCAAAGCTCTTCTCCAGCTCGGCCAGGTCCGCTTCCAGTTTCTCCACCTCTTTCATGGCCACCCTGCGCTGCGCGTTCTTCCGAGAGCTGTTGTACCACGCCACGGCGATAAGCGCCAGCGATACCAGAACTCCAATCGGAAAATAGGCCGCCTGTTCCGTCGTCAGTACGAACAACCCCGCGACAATCGAGCCAAGGCCCAGCACCGCGCCGAGGATGAACAGTTTGTCCGTCATGAAGTTCGCCGCCGGGATCCCGTCCAGCTGAATCTTCAGATCCTCGATGTCCTGTTTAAGGGCATCGGAATCGGCCATCTTTCGGCTCTGATGCTGCTCATGCGCGTCCAGAAGCTCGTTGAAATTCTCCGGCAGCGTCTCGCAGCCCCTGAGCGAGTCGAGATTCGCCTCCCTGTCGGCGGCCCTGCCGTCGATCTGTTCGAGCGCGGCCATTTTATTCGTCGATTCTTCAAGGCGGAGTTTGGCCGTCTGTAATTTGTAATCAATATCAGCGGCATTTTCCGCTTTCCGGAGAGTCTCCCGGAGTTCGGCGAGTTTGGCCTCCTGCGCAGTTGACCTGCCCTGGGCAACGGGCTTTTGGGGCGGCGCCTGCGCGGACGGAGAATGCGCCGGGACAAGTGGCGCTGCCTGGCCTTCGTAATGCTCGCGCCTGAGAATAAAGAGCCGCGCGTAATCTTCCTCGGACATGCCTGAGGTAATTCCGCGCATGAACTGGACGGAACTGTCCCATTCCTTGTACAGAAGTCCGAACTCCTTCGAGGCTGCGTTGTATTTGGAGAGATTCACGGCGCTCTTGGAAAAGTCCTGGATCACCCTGTAGTACGAATTGTCATCAGAAAATACCACGAGCGCCCCTCGGGAAGCGTCCGGAGTATGGCGCGAGATAAGCTCTGCCATGCGCTCCGGCAGATTGCTCGGATAGAGCAGCCGCTGGATAGTATCCACGGACGCGGTTTTCCCAGCCTCGTTCCCCGCAGCGACAAAATTGAAGCCGCTCTGAAACCTGAGCCGGGCAAGATCTCGAAAACCCCGCACACCCTGCATCACAAGTTCAACGAGGAACATGGAAGGCGCTCCTTTCCAAATAATAATTGTTAAATATAACGCAAGTGGCGTAAAGTTGCAACAGCGAAAATCTTACTGCGAAAATCTTACAGCAGCTCCAATGCTTTTTTCAAGGCCTCGGCCTTCTGCATGGTCTCGAAGTATTCGCGCTCCGGGTCGGAGTCCGCCACGATCCCCGCGCCGACCTGCATATATGCCCTGCCGTCCTTGATCACGAATGTCCTGATGATGATGTTCAGGTCCATGTCGCCGGCGTTCGAGATATACCCGATGGAACCGGTATAGGGACCGCGCGCCGCCGGCTCAAGTTCGTCTATTATCTCCATGCACCGCACTTTGGGAACGCCGGTGATAGTTCCGCCGGGAAACACCGCGCGAACAAGGTCAAAACAATCACGGCCCGCGGCGAGCTCTCCGCGCACGTTAGAAACGATATGGATCACGTGGGAGTAGTCCTCAACCGCCATCATTTCGTCGACTGCGACCGTGCCGTAGACACAGACCTTTCCCAGATCGTTTCGTTCGAGGTCCAGAAGCATGATATGCTCCGCCCGCTCTTTCTCGTTCGTCAGAAGCTCCGCGGAAAGTTGACGCGTTTCCGTGATGTCGTGGCCGCGCCTGCGGGTGCCCGCAATCGGCCTGGTGTCGGCAACCCCTTTGTGGAGGCGTATAAGACGCTCGGGGGAGGAGCTCGCCATCTGGATGTCGCCGAAATCCAGAAACGCGGCAAAAGGCGAGGGATTGATCCTGCGAAGGATCGTGTAGAGCCGGAGAGGGTCCGCGCCTCCGAACTCAGCGCTGAATCGCTGGGACAGGTTCGCCTGGTAAATGTCGCCGGCGGCAATATATTCCTTGCAGCGGACAACCATGGCTTCGTACTTCACTTGCGCCATGTCCGGTTCAAGGCGATATACGGCGGAGCCTTGTCTTTCGGGATAAACGGTTTCCTTCACACCCGTAATAAGCTCCTTGCCGAGGGCAGTGAGCTTCGCCATGGCATCATCGTACAATCGGTCCCACAGGCCCGGGTCCGGTTTGCGGAATCCCATTTCCTGTTCACGGGCGCCGGGATTCACGATCACCCAGACTTTGTTCAGTATATGGTCAAAGGCTATCACCATGTCCACAAAGATGAAATAGGCCTCGGGAATATCGAGGTCCGCGGCGGCCCTCGCGGGAAGCTTCTCGAACCGCCGCACGAAATCGTACGAGAAGAAGCCGATCGCGCCTCCGGTAAAAGGCGGGAGCCCCTCCACCCGGCCGGTGCGATAGTTTGACATGAGCTCACGCAGTTTCGCGACCGGGTCCCTCTTCATTGACGCCCTCCTGCCGTACTTGCCGGCGGGCTTCAGAGGCAGGCTGAGCTCCACGGTATCGCCCCGCGACCTGAAAACAAGGTAGGGGTCGGCAGTGACGAAGGAATATCTTCCGGTCTTGTCGTTCACGCGCGCGCTCTCCAGGAGCACGGGATAGCCAAGCGGCCGGACCGCTTCGAGCGCGGCATGAGGAGTAAACCCCGGCAGGTCGAGCTCCGCGGCCAGAGGCAGAATCGTTCCCTTGCGGACCTCGCTCAAAAATTCGCTTTTTGACGGTTGAATGTTTTTCATGGGCTGCGGGGAAATTCTAAATGCATTTCCACGGGGGGTCAAGATAAATCTTGTAGTCACGGGGAAGCATTAATAGGGCGGAAAGGAAAGGCAGGCCGCGGAGTCGCTTGCGCCATACATGAAACAAAGACGCGCCTGTACGACGGACCTTCTCTTGTGTTCTCTGTGGTTAAAGGTTTGACATTACGTAAAGCTCAGGTGGCTGTAGTATCGGCCAAACCAGCCTTGCTTATTTGTCGTGACACGCGAGGCAGAACATTTTCCGTGGTCCGTCCCTGCGAAGATACAGGGTCTTCTCTCCGGTGAGCGCGTTCAGATACGGCCGGTGCGGATCGTGACAGGTTGCGCAGGTCATAATTCCTTTCTCGTCGAGCGGCAATCCCGCCGGCAGGGGAAAAGACGGCTTCATGCCGACCGGATGGGACGTCTGTTCGGCAAGCTTGTGACAACCGATGCAGATGTCTCCTATCGGCTTCTGCATGCTTCCCCTCATCAGCAGTCCCACGGAGACATGACAACTCCTGCATTCCATGCCGTGGGCCACAAAGTCATGAGGCTCGTGCTGCAATTGCTGTGGCGTCGGCGTTGCGCCTCCCGCGAGGGGGGTAATGGCAATGGTAAAAAAAAACAGGAACGCCAGGTTAATAATGAAAGGCATTGACATCCTCCTTCATCCGCTCCACGGCTGATTGCAGCGACGCGGCATGGGACGTTGACGGCTTTTCCCTGAGAATCGATCTGCTGAGTTCGGCGGCGGCGGCGGACACGCCGAGCTGACTTTCCTTGATCCGGATGATCTTATCCCGGATTCCGTTCCGCATCTCATTCAGTTCCACGGCCAGGTCCTGGAATTCGTCGCTTTCCCTGAGAACAACCTCGCTGGCAAGATCGCCGGCGGCGATCCTCGATATGTCCTTCTTGATCGTAAAGAGCGGCACGGAGAGCCTTTTCCAGAGCGAATGAATCGTGTAGCCGAGAATGCCCGCGAAGATCAGCAGTGAAACCACATGGGCGCCCACCGTGGAGGGCAGCAACAGTTCACTCGTCGTTTTTACACTGATGTGCGTTGAATAGCGTATTTCCTCCAGCCTTCTTTCCGCCAGATAGGCGAACAGCATGACCGTGGCCGCCGCCCATATCGTTGCTACCACGACAAACCGAAGAATGAACCGCGCTTGAAAGTCCTTTTTAATATAATATATCTTCCTGTTCGTAAAAATCATGCCTGCCTCCCCAATTATTTATCGTGGCACTCGAAACACAATCTGCTTCCCGACATCGTCACCACCAGTTTTTTATACGTCGTGGCATACATATCATGACAGGAACGGCAGCTTACCTTGCCGTCAATCAATTTTATCGCGGGGTTCAGTTGACTCACCGGGCGCAATCCGCCGTGCTTTCTCATTGCCCTGGCATAATTCACGCCGATCGGATGGCTGCCTTCCGGATCAAAGGGGGACATGCGAACGCCGTGTTTCCAGGAGCCTGAATTAACATCATTGGCGGACCCGAGGGACCCGTCATGACAGGACAGACAGGTCATGGACGCCTTGTCGATACGCGTTCCCTCTGCCGACGGAATATACTTCATATGCGCGACGCCGAGCGCCTGGGTATGACTGTCGCCCTTTCCCGTATCAGCGCCGGCATGGCAGGAGGAGCAGAAGGCCGCCCCCACGGTCTGCCGCCGCAGAAAAAGCCACTTGCCGCCAAAACCCGGGATTGGCGCGGAGTGGATATCGTGGCACGTGCTGCAGGTCATCTTTCCCTCCCACGAAAGCGGCAGGTCAACGGGCGGGACGACCCTCGCGGGCACGATTTCCACGGGATGGGAAATCGCGTTTTCCTGTTTATCGTGGCACCGCGCGCACAGGGACTTGACGGAGGCCACCATCCTGAGCGTATCCCGCTTCCCCTTAACCGGTTTGACCGCATGACAGGTCATGCACTGGTCCTCGGTAAACTCATGTCCGTTCGTGCCGAACACCATATAGACGATGCCGGCGGACAACAGGACAAAAAAAGATATGATCGCATATCTCTGTATCAAGTCCTCATCTCCGAGAGAACTCGCTCAAGGTCCTTTATGTTACCCGTTATTTTTTCCGCTGCGTGCTCCAGAGCCTCTCGGTCCTTTCCCTGCTGGATGAGGTCTGACACCGTTTTTGTCTGCGTTTCAATGACGGCGAGGCAGTCCTTGACGGCCTTGACACGGCCCCGGAATTTCGAAGCGGTATCATTCAGGGAGTCAGCCATGTCCGTGAGGTTGTCCTTCTGGCGGAATTTTATATTGCCGGCCAGATTGCCCTGGCCGAGTTTAATCGCTTCGCGGCCAATACGGTAGGCAGGACCGGCGATGCGGTGGGAATAGAACAGGTGAAGCACCACCATCGCCAAAACAATGAAAAGAGCGATGACCGCATAAATAATCGCAACCTTCCAGAAAAGCACTTTCCCGATTCCCTGCACCGAGGCCAGTACGGCGCCATAGCCCTCGCCCAATCCGGGAGGAAACAGCCAGAAAACCCCCCATCCGGCGATCGCCGCGCCGAGTAGAACGATGACCAGCGTGTATAGATAGAGAAACAGCCGGTAATTTTTCTGTGTTGTAAGCCCCATGATTTCCTCCCTGTTTCCGAGTCTTCTCGACCCTTCTTTCAGAAACTTTAGCAAAAGTTACTAAATAGTGCAAGGGCGAGTAAAAATAATCCAATAAAAAAATTCAGCCTCAGAAGCCCCCTGTGGTTGAATAAAAATTCTTCGAATCTATCGATATATTATTGTTGGTCTTGTAAAAAGGCCACACTGCTGTCGGTGTAAGGAGCGGGGCGACGCGGCAATATCTATTTTTCAGGCAGATACGATTGCGAGATTGCGGAGTTTATCCCGAGCTATAAAGCGAGATTGCTTCGCCTACGGCTCGCAATGACATCGAGGGACCTCTATCAAAAACGGACTTTCTCGACTTTTTTACGATTGCATCAACTGTCAGAACCCCGCCAGAACGGTTTTTGCATCGCTGACATCCTTGTGGATCTGCCGGACGAGAGAATCAATGTCCTCAAATTTTTCCTCGCCGCGCAGGCGACTGACAAACGAGATCTCCATCTGCCTGCCGTAAAGATCATTGTCAAATTCAAAAATATAGACCTCTATGGAAACCGGGCCGCTGTCAAAGGTCGGCCGGACGCCGATCGAAGCCACCCCTTTCAGCCTGCGGCCGTCAACCTCCACAAGGACGGCATAAACTCCGAATTCCGGAAGAAGTTCATTCGCCGTGTGAAGGTTTGCGGTAGGGAAACCGAGCGTGTGTCCCCGGTGTGAGCCATGGACCACCTCGCCTTCTATCGCATAGTGCCTCCCGAGAAGTTCGGCTGCGGCTTCGACGCGACCGCCGGATATGCGGTCGCGGACAAGCGAACTGCTGACTACAAAACCTCCCACCTTGACAGGCTCCACGATGCCGACCGCGAAGCCGAGGACCTGCCCCATCTTCCTGAGCGATTCGATGCTCCCCTCCCGGCCCCTGCCGAAAGCGTAGTCATAGCCCACATAAACCTCTCTGACCCCGATCTTTTCGCTCAGCACCTCCCGGGCGAAGTCCTCGGGGTTCTGGTCGGCGAAGGCGCGGGTAAAATTCGCGCAGATTACTATCTCTATCCCGGCGGCCTCGAAGAGCTTCATCTTGCCGTGAAACGTGTTCAGGAGCCGGGGGGAACGCTCCGGGGCGAGCACTTTGAGCGGATGCGGCTCAAAGGTAAAAGCTATGCTCGTACCGTTGATTTCCCCGGCCCGTTCCACGACCTTTGCGAAGATCGCCTGATGCCCCAGATGCACGCCGTCGAAATTGCCGAGCGTAAGCACGGGAACCGGAAGCCTCTCATGATAATTTTTTATTCCCCGGATAATCCTCATAAGCGCATGGATAATCTCACAATGGGATAAAATTGTCAACCACCGGTTGTGCGGATGCGCAAGGCGTCAACCCATAAGATAAATGTCCTGTTCCAAAACAAAAGAAAGCCGCCAGTTCTCGAATTGGCGGCTTTTCATATACATATCTCTACTGTGGCAGATCCGTGGCTGGAGAGGCCCTTCCCCGTCCCGATGCTTTCAGGGGACGGTCATGTCCCTACTCACCATGCTCCTTCTCCAGATACCCGGCTATGAGATCCCGTTCCTCATCTGAGAGGGTGCACGTACTGCGCTGCATCCTGCTGAGGATAAGGTCCCAATCCTTGCGCGAATTATGCTGATCCTGAAACTTCTGCGGTTTATGACACTTGAAGCACTTCTGCTCGAACAGGGTCTTGCCGTCCAACTTTTTCGCCTTCTCTTCGCCGGAGACGTTCAACGCCATCAGCGTCATCACAAGCGCTGCTGCGAAGGCCAGAACCGTAAAACAATTTTTTCTTGTGATTTTTTTCATGGTCTCTCCTCCCTGAATATATTTTCTCAATTGATCCGCTGCCTTTCGCATAAAGATAGCAAGAGGCCGCGACATTGTCAACAAAATATATTTGTAAGGATCAACACCGCAATATGAACGCTTTCATCCGATCCTTGACGGACTCGATGCTATCGAGCAATTTGAACTGCACGCGCGCCCGATGAAGATTATGGGACGGATACCTGATCTTGAAATACGTGTCACCACGCAGATAGTCGGTGAGAAACCGGAGGCCGAGCTCGAAGGTAATGACCTGGACGGAGACGGGAAGCGTCGCAAGCTCACGGTCCGTCAGGAACCCCGACGCTTCGCGGAGATAACCTTTAGTCAGCGCCTCGAACAGGGACAGGTCGAAGCTGACTTTGTCCGGGTCTTCGGCGTCCTCCCCCAGAGGGTTGGCCGCGGAGCGCGCGCAGTCGCCGAAATCAAAGTGCACTATTCCCGGCTTGACCGTGTCCAGATCGATCATGCAAACAGCTTCGCGCGTGACACTGTGGATGAGAATATTGTTCACCTTTGGGTCGTTGTGCACCACGCGGAGCGGCAGCGCTCCCGAGTCCAGAAGGTCTGTAAGCAGCGGCGCAAGAGGCCTCATTCGCCCCACAACTCGCAGTTCAGCCCCGACCCCGGAGACCCGTCCAAGCAGGTCCCTTTTCACGACCTCATCGAATTCCCTGAGATATTTCGGTGTGTGATGAAAACCCGGAAGAGTATCATGGAGCCGCGCGGGCGGAAGGTCCGCGACAAGCGCCTGAAACCTTCCGAGGCCGCGGCCCGTCTCATAGGCGTGGTCGGCATCCACGATCCGGTCGAACACAATCGCGCTTTCAATGAAATGAAATACGCGCCAGTAGCCTCCCGAAGGGTCCACGACCGACGCCCCCCCGTCCCGCGCTTTGACCAGCGCCGGAGTGACGGCAAAGGGGTCTTTCACCCCCTCTGCGCGGAGCCTGTTCACCATGTGCAGGGTCACGGTCTCCACGTTCTCCATTACCTGCGCCGGCTGTCTGAATACCGACGTATTGATGCGCTGGAGAATGTATTTGCGGATGCTGTCCCCTTCAGCGAACACGGAGAGATAGGTGTCGTTGATCAGACCGGGGCCGAATTTCTCCGCCTTAACAAAGGTCCCGGGGATCATGAAGCGTGCAAGGATCGTTTCCATCATATTGCTCGGCGGCCTCTCACGTGGAATGGGCGTATTATACCATGTTCAACAATTCCTGCTATAATTAGCTGAAAACAACTCGGCTGTTTTCCAGGGTGAACGATGATCGACGTAAGGCTTCTTCGAAAGAACATAAGCAGAAATGCGCTGCTGTTCGGGACCGGATTCGGCATCCTCTCCTGGATCCTCGACGCCGGTATCGATTCCTTTTTATACCGGAAGGGCGATTTTGCATCTCAATTGCTCCCTTCCTCCGCCATCGAATTAGGTTTGCGGCTGTTCATCATGACCTTCCTGGCGGGGGCCGGGGTATACCTTGCGTTATTCATGAACCGACTCCGGAAAGCCGAGGCGGTACTGTATGAATCCGAGCAGCGGTACAGGAGCCTCATTGATACCGCGCGCGACGTCATCTTTACCACCTCCATGGACGGGACGCTGACTTCCGTTAACCCCGCTTCAGAGACCATCACCGGCTGGGACCGGGCTGAACTCCTCGGCAGGCCTTTCCATGAGTTCATCCATCCGGACGATCTTCCCTCGGCTTTAGACCGGTTTCAGCAACTCCGGGAAGGCCATGCGCCGAAAATCTTTGAACTGCGCGTACGCTCAAAATCAGGGGACTATCTCACCGGAGAATTCACGACAACGACGCATGTCCTGGACGGAAAGGTCGTCGGCATTCTCGGCATCGGACGCGACATCACGGACCGCAAACGCATTGAGAAGGCGCTCCAGGACAGCGAGGAAAAATACCGGGACCTCTTCGAGAACGCGAACGACCTGATCCAGAGCATCGCTCCCGACGGATCGATTCACTATGTCAACCGCGCCTGGCGTGAGACCCTCGGCTATTCAGAGGAAGAGCTTGCCCGGCTCGACTTCATGGACATAATTCACCCCGATTACCGCGAGCATTGCATGGACCTGTTCCGCCGCGTTATCGCGGGAGAAAACATCGACCGCGTCGAAGCCATGTTCGTGACCAAAAGCAACCGCTCGATCGTGGTTGCGGGAAGCATAAACTGTATAATGAAAAACGGCAGGGTCGTGGCCACCCGCGGTATTTTCACTGATATCACCGACCGCAGGCTCGCCGAGGAATTCATCAAAAACATACTTGAAAGCGTGGACGAGAGCTTCATCGTCATCGGCAGGGACTACCTGATCACGTCGGCGAACAAAGCCTATTGCGACAAGGTCAAGCTGCCCATTCAGGAGGTAGTGGGGAAACATTGTTATAAGATTTCCCATCGTCTGAACAAACCCTGCCACGAGGCTGGCGAAGACTGCGCCGTTCTCCGCACCTTCCAGACGGGCGAACCGCACATAGCCGTCCACACGCACTACGACAAGGACAAAAACCCCATCTTCATCGAGGCCAAGTCCTTTCCTCTCAAAGACAGCCTGGGCAGAATAGTCTCGGCCATCGAGATCCTGAATGACGTCACGGATAAAATGAAACTCGAGGAACAACTCCGCCATGCGCAGAAAATGGAGGCCGTCGGGACCCTGGCCGGCGGCGTGGCGCACGACTTCAACAATATCCTCACAGCCATAATCGGGTACGGAAGCCTTCTCAAGATGAAGATGGGCGAGCATGACCCGCTTCGGTCGAATGTCGACCAGATCCTCGTCTCGGCTGAGCGGGCCGCCGGCCTTACCCAAAGCCTTCTCGCTTTCAGCAGAAAGCAGCCCATGAGTCGGCAGCCGGTCGACCTGAACTTTCTCGTGAAGCGGGTGGAGAAGCTCCTCGTCCGGCTCATAGGCGAAGACATCGAGGTCAGGATTCTGCCCGGCGACACAAATGCGACCATCCTGGGAGACGCGGGTCAGATAGAGCAGGTCCTGATGAACCTCGCCACGAACGCACGGGACGCCATGCCCCGCGGAGGGCTGCTGCTCATCGAAACCGGACTCGTCGAACTGGACAGCGGCTTCATCAGGGCCCACGGGTATGGCCGGGTCGGCAGATATGTTCATTTCTCGGTAACAGACTCCGGGACCGGAATGGATGAGAATACCCGGAAGCGGATCTTCGAACCGTTCTTTACAACCAAGGAGGTCGGTAAAGGCACCGGGCTCGGACTCGCAATCGTCTACGGGATCATCAAGCAGCACAACGGATATATCACTGTCGACAGCGAGCCGGGCGAGGGAGCGAAATTTAATGTTTATCTGCCGCTTGCGTCGGCTCCGGCCGCGCATGAGCATAAATTGCCGGAGGCTTCACTTCCGCACGGCGGCACCGCTACAATCCTAGTAGCCGAGGACGACGCCATTGTAAGGAAACTGACAACGTCAGTTTTGGAAGGGTTCGGCTACAACGTTATCGAGGCGGCCGACGGAAATGAGGCTGTCGAGCAGTTCGTAAAGCATCAGGACACTGTTCAACTCCTGCTCCTCGATTTGATCATGCCGAAAAAAAGCGGCAGGGAGGCGTATGAAGCAATCAACCGGCTTAAACCCGGTATCAAAGCGCTCTTTACGAGCGGATACACTGCGGAACTCATCCAAGAAAAAAGCGCCGGCGATAACGCGTTCAGCTTCATTTCAAAACCATCCTCGCCCCGGGACCTCCTGAAAAAGGTGCGGGACATCCTGGACAGTGAAACGAATAAAAACACCGCCGTATCCAAGTGATGGATGAAAGCGCCTCCCCTATTTCCGACCTGCCATCAGAAACACCGGAAAATCCCTTGTCCCTTTTCCCTCAACCTCCCTGGTCATAGTTGTCGCGGTGGCGCAGCGGACCTCGCGGAATCCGGTCCCGTGCAGAAGCTTTTTCAGTCGCTCACGATTAAAACCAAGATGGAATACTCCGGTGTTGTCCCCGTGGAATGAACCGTCTTCGGCGTCAAGGTCGGCGAAACACACCCACCCTCCCGGATGAAGAAGCTCATGCCACCGCCTGAGCAGCGAGGCGGTATCCGGCACATGGTGCAGCGTCATGCTGCTCACGATCAAATGAAACTTTCCGCTCACCTCGCCGCCTTTCTCAAAATCAATGAACTGGGTGCGCACGTTGTTGATCCCCTGCTTTTCCACCTTTTCCCGGAGCACGGCAAGCATTCCCATGGAACTGTCCGCCCCCATGATTGTTTTTACATAAGGCTGAAGCCTGAGCGTCACCAGTCCGGTGCCGCAACCGAAATCCAGAGCATCCATGTCGGGGGCCGGCTTGAGCTCTCGAATCATCGCGTCCGCCACCTCATTGGCAAGCTTGACCCTCCCGGGATTTACGTCCCATTGCGCCGCTTCCTTGTCGAAATCTTTTTTTTCTTCCGTCTTCATTTCTTTCCCGCGCCTTTCTCCTGTTCTTCCGGTTTAATACTGCCCACAATGGCCTTAAGCAGGTCTTCCTGCAAGACTCCGCGCTTTTGAATGAGAATATGTATTTCCCTGCCCCTCCCTTTGTCCGCGACCACGAGCTCCGCGAACGCCTTCTCCCGTTGCCTGCCCTGCAATACAAAGCCCCGGCAGGAAGCGTTGCCGATTTCATACAGCTTTATATCTCTCATGCCTCTGAAGGAAATGACCTTCATGGCGGTCGGAAGAGTCCCGTATTTCGCTATATATGCGAGATGAAACAGATCATAACTATCCTGCACGCCCGTCAAATACCGGACCTCGCGTTTGCCCGTCGTGAAGATTTCATGAAATATTCCACGGCCCGCGCTCAGGGCCGTTCTGCTGCTTTTGTCCTCGAAGTACAGCCATGTTCCGGTATTCTGCATCAGTTTGAACTGCCGGGGCAGCCTGAAACCGATGCCATTCATTACATAATGCGCGCCGGTCCGCGTCTTCTGATCAGCCATCCAGTCTTTCTTCTCAGGCTCAAGGAAAAGACGCGGTTCCCTGCCATGGGCGTAATAAAGAAAGCCCGAATAGGCCGCGGCCATCAGAGACAGATAGACGGCGATGACTGCGACGAGCTTTCCCGTTGAATAGGTTTTTCGTCGGACCGCGATATGAGGAAATCTGAGAGTAAGTTCCTGTTCCGCTCTCCTGGCCTCGTCTTTGTTCAGCCCGTCCGCCAGCCATCGCCACCGCAGCCATCCGGTCTTTACCGCGATAGAGGAGCGTCCCCATCTTTCTTTTATGGTGATTTTCCTGACTTTATCATAGGGTACGCTCAGCCGGCACGCTTTAACAATGCGTTTATTTTCATCGTCCAGCTGAAATCCGTTCAGGCCATAAATAATGCCGGCGGCGGCCGCAACAAACGGCAGCGACAGGACCAGCAGCGCGATAAATAGCTGGCCGAATTCCGTGCCCATGATCACGAACGATATTATAAAACAGTAAAATAATGCGTACATCGCCGTTGACGTGACAAGACGCCTGGAGTTTCCCCTGATCCTGGTCCGGTTCTGGTCATTTGTCATCTTAAGCCCTCTCGTTTATTAGATAAACTATTACTTCGTTACTATCTTGAGAAAATGATCCACGAGCTTCGGGTTAAACGACTTTCCGCTGCCGCCCCGCAGGACTTGCTCTATTTTTTCCATTGGCTGCCCTTCCTGGTAGGACCTCGTGCTGCGCATGGCGTCGAACACGTCCGCAATGGAGATCATCTGGCTGACGATGTTCGGGGTCCAGCCGCCCTGGATCGTGGGGTATCCGGTGCCGTCAAACTTCAGGTGGTGCTCCAGAGCTGCCAGCACCGCGAGCTTCGGAATTCCGTCAAGCCCCATGAGGTACCGGGCGCCCTTGGTCGTGTGGGTTTCAATGATCGTTCGCTCATCCTGGGACAGCTTCCCCGGCTTGCTCAAAATCTCTTCGGGAACGAAGATCTTGCCGATATCGTGGAGCAGCGAAGCCACCCCTATCTGGTGAAGCTGTTCGCCGGTAAAGCCGAGGCTTTCGGCCTGGCTCATGGTCAGGATCCCGACATTCGTGACATGGGTGAAAGTATATTCATGGGAGGACTTGAGCGAGGCGAGGATGCTGAGCGGGTTAAGCTCCTTCCGGAACCCCTGGATGAAACCCTTGACCATTTCATCGATGCCGCGAACATCGATCTGCCTGTGCTTCCTGACCCGGATATACAGTTCTTTCAGCTCCTCAAGCTCGGCTGCCGTCAGCGCCTGAAGTTCTTTCAACTGCTCCGCATCAGGGGCTGTGCCGCCCGTTGTCAACGGCGCCGCGGTCCGGCTGACAGCCTGCCTGACCCGAATATCCACCTTCCCGAGCCTGATGCAGTTTTGCGAACGCACCGGCAAGGCGCCTGGAGCGGCGAGGTCCTTGATGAAGTCCTGAAGTTCTTCCCGGGCAAGCCCCGAGCAGAACGTGATATGTTCCAGCCCCCGCTTCTTCATGATGCGGATGAAATTCGCGACATAGGCGCTGCCCGAAGGGAGCGGCTTCTTCTCAGCGACAAGATCGCCGTCGATCAGGAGAAGGGAAAGCTCCGGCCTGAGCCGCAGGGCCGCGGTCAGCGCGGCATGGGCCTTTTCGATATACTGGCCGACCTGCGGGTGCGCGAACGAATACAGGCTCGCGTTGGTCACCGCCGCGGTGATCTGCGCAATGGCCCTGCTGAGTCCTTCATGGGCGTCATGTTCTTCCATCGTCATCCCCGGCCGCGGTCAATTTTATTTCGCCGCGCGATCATTTCCCGCCTCCGAGCTTCACGCAGGCCCGCCTGATCCGCTCGTTATCGGACTGTTTGCCGATCCTGATCAGGCCGGCGACGCTCACATGAGGATACCGTTCGAGGGACTCGAACAGTGCGACCTTCATTTTGTCCCGGCGTTTGGGATACAGCGGCCAGGAAGCCCGGGCAATCTTCTCAAGATCCGGGACTGCTCGCGGGTCGCCGATATCGCCGAGCGCCCTGATGAGCCCGGTGTTCACCTCGTAATCGGTTTCAAAGAGAATGATCCTCTTCAGCTTTCCCAGCAGAAGATCGACCGCGTCGGCCACGCGGAATCTCCCGGCAAGAGACACCGCCTCAAAAGCCTCATCAACATCATCGGAACTTATCGCCTCCCTGAGCGCCGCGGTCGCGGAAGCGTCCTTGAACTGCAGCAGCGCTATCAATGCCTCTTTTCGCACCTTATGGTCCGGATGTTTGAGCAGCGGCCGCAGCTGGATCGAAAGGGACGCGTCCCATCCCCACCGGATAAGCATGACAAGGTTCCGCACGTAGTAGGCGCGGGGATCGTGTAACCGCCGCACCGCCTCCTTGACCGCCGCCTGGCCGAAATTGCACAGGAGGTCGAAGAGAAGCCGTTTGCCGCCCGGCGACTCATCCAGGGAATACAGGTCGAGCAGCTCCGGAATGACGCCGGACCCGAGGGCGAGAAGAAACCCGCGGGCCTCCCGCTCCCTGCTTCCCGACCAGAGGGCGAAGGCCTCCACGGTTTTCGTTATGAAGTCGGGGTTCTCGAACACCTGTATCGCCACGCCCGCCATACCCCGTATTGCCATGTCCTTCTTGTCCCTGCCGTGCATTCGGAGGGTTTCAAGAATATCGTGCAACAGGGAAAAATTGCCCGTCTTCAGCATATCAGGGACCACGGCTACGATCTTTTTCAGGAACTCGGCGTAATCCTCGGCGTCGATGTTCTCATTGACGAATGCGAGGGCCACACGGCCGATCTGGAAATCGAGACGTTCATCAGTGAGCGATTCGAGGTACTCGTTAATCGGGAAACCCTCTATCGGAGCGGCCCCCGGGGCCGGCGCGTGCTCGGTGAGCTGCTTGAGGGTCGCATCATATTCTTCGGAAACGTAGCTTTCATACTTCTCGCGGCTGAACAGCTTATTCATATGTTCCTGGGACATGGCGGGCTGCCGGCCAGGGGACGGGCCTTTGGCTGACGAGGCCGGCGACACGCCGGAAAGCTTGTTCAGAAGGCCGGTAAGCGTCGGAGATATTTCCCTTCCCTCGGCGCTTGCGTTCTCCAGCATTTCAATGACCATGTCATCGGTGAAACCGCCCACGACCTCTTCCGTGACCGCCGGCGAAGCCGCGGCTGTACGCTGGAACGCCACGGACAGAAACTGCTTTCGCAAATCCGGGTGAAGGTCCTTCAGCAGATTATTAAGGCTTCTGAGCGTCTCCGACTGCTCGCGGGTAAGCTCTTTCTTCTCGGCCTCGGTGCGGACGTGCGATGAAATGATCCGGTCATAACTCTGGAGGGCAAGTCCGGGGTCCAGCTTCCGTTCATTCAAGAGACGGGCAAGTTCCAGGGGATCGACTTGTTCCGCGTCTTTCAGGGAAATCCCCTCGTCCTGCCCGGGCCTGGCGAGCGTCCCCGAGGAAAGGTGGGAAACAAAGTCCTGCCACAAGCCGGAGCCGGGTTTTTCCACCACCTTTGTCTGCGGTCCGGATATCTCCTGTTTATCGGTGACATGGAAAACATCATAATCGATCGGGGTCACGCGAATGTGCGGGATATCAGCGTCGGCAACCACTTTTGCAATGCCTCCCGCGGCCGCAATCGCGTCGGGTTTTGTGGTCAGGATCCGGTGGAAGCGCACAAGTTCTCCCCGGTCGAGGCCGCGAACGAAGGTCACCGCCGCAATCTCCTGGCCGTTAAGGGACAGTGCGAAATCCCGGTACACGGGGTTCTTCTGGTCAAGATAGTTCTGCCCCACAAAGAGGGTGTCTCTGGCCACGCCCAGCGTCATTTCCTCGCGGATTTCGAACAGTTTGAGAAGTACGTCGAAGGCGCGGTCAATGCTCTTCGTGATCTGGAGATGGCCCGGCGGATATATGCCGACGTTCTTCCGCGAGATGTTCAGCTCAATGATCGCATCGGAGAGCAGGCGGTAGTCGAGCGGAACCTCCCGGGTCCGCGCCTGCGGCTCGGTTGGTTTTGAAGGCGTGTTGTCCCGAACTTCGGTCATGATTAATTATACATTGATATTGGTACGGGGTAAAGGCCCGTTTGGCAATGGGTAAAACGTTCTTGTGTTTAGCAAATAATGATGATAGATTTATTAATCGTCTCAAAATAGAAACAACATAATCAAACTGTCATTCCCGAAGGTTTAATCGGGAATCTGGTGTAAAAACCATATCCCCGATAAATACACTCGGGGATGACGCATTGTTTTATGTCAATACTATTATGAGACCGTTAATAAATACACCATGATAAATTTGCTCAGACTGCTTTCCCCTCTCATAATTATAATCCTTGCCGGTTCTTCATACACAAGGAATACCGTATGGGGGATGACGTCAGCTTGTACGCAAATGTGACAAGAATAAGTCATCATAAGACCAGGGCGCAGTTTAATATGGCGCTGGCCTGTGAAAAAGCAGGACGATTGAACGAGGCTAATTATTATTTTGAGAAAACGTTATTGTTGGATCCCGATGCATTCTTAAATCTTGCAAATGCCTATCTCCAGTTGGGAATGATATCGGAAGCCCGGACATCTTATCTGATGGCCCTGAAAATTAATCCCGATGACGCCCGTATCCATCATAATTTGGAGATTTTATCAGTTAAAAGCGGCGCACAGGCACGTGTGGCTGATGGCGAATGAACTTGGGGGGAGCATAGGGCGCTTGAAATGAAAACCCGATCACAACATCTTCTGTCGGCATGAGAGACCGGGGAAACATCTCTCTTGCCATCTAATGCATATTGTCATATTGGTTATCCGCTGATCTTCGCAGGATCAGCAGATACACTCCGGAATAACTACAGCCGTATAAGGTCCTGGTGCTCTTCCTCATGCGGATTGACATGGATCATAACGTCCCCGACATTCGGGAATTGATCGAAAATAAGCTTCTTCACCGCCGTGGCGATCGCGTGGGACTCGCGCACGGTCATCTCGGCGGCCATGTCGAGCTTCAGGTCCACGATCAGGTACTGGCCCGATCTGCGGCAGCGTATCTCGTGCACATGCTCGACGCCCGCCACTCCTTCCGCAAGCTTTCTCATCTCCTCAAGGGAATTGTCGTCAGGCTTGCCGTCCATGAGTTCGTGGGCCGCGCCCATAAAAGTCTCATACCCGATATGAAAAATGAAAAGCGAGGTGATCCCCGCCGCGAGGGGGTCCATCACAGCGATGCCGAAGAAAGCGCCGGTGACGCCGATAAGGGTGCTCACAGAAGTGATCGCGTCCTTCCGGTGGTCCCTGGCAACAGCCAGGATTGCCGGGCTTCCCAGTTTTTTTCCCGCTGTGATGGAATAGCGGTAGAGGGCCTCTTTGATGAGGATGGTCAGGAAGGCCGCGGCCACTGCCATGACAGCGGGGACCTCATACACCCGGTCGATGATGGCGTGGACGGACCGGACGAGAATCCAGCCGCCCGTGGAAAAGATGATTAGTGACACGATGACGGCTGAAATGCTCTCTGCCTTGCCGTGTCCGTAGGGATGCGCCTCATCAAAGGGCCGGCTGCCGATGCGCAGGGCGATCATGCTCGATCCCAGGGCGATGAAGTCCGCGGCGCTTTCCATGCCGTCGGCAAAGACCGCTTCCGATCTGCCGAAATACCCCGCGAGCAGTTTCATGATCATCAGTCCGGCGTTCACCCAGAACCCTATCTTGATGACCCTTCCCGCATTGCCAAACCGTTCGTGCCTATCCACCGATGCCTCCTTCAACTGCTCAGGGTCTCCCATTTAAAGGGCGCCTGAGAAATACCCCAGTTACCCGTCGTCCTGTGCGCGTAGTCGCGATCACAAGTGAGCCTCGATCCCGGCCATCAAACTGCTCCCGACCAGGGAAGAGAACTCCGTGTTTGCCCTGTTGCCGACGTTCGCGCTCCCGATCGCAAAGAACTGCAAACGTCCGGTGGCCTGCCATTCAAGAATGGCTGAAGCCTGGCCCGCGCGCTCTTCAAGGCCGTACGTATACCGGAGAATGACATTCAGCACGTCCTTTATTTCCCTGCTCTGAAACTGCCCCATGAGGTAATATTGTCTCAAAAACGGCGAGCCCGTTGTCAGCGCTTCCGAGAGGGTCTGTTGCGACAGGCCGGACAGGCCGGCGCCGTCGAACAGATGTCGGGCCGCATCCCCTCTGAGTTCATAATACGCCCGGGCCATTGCGTCGTCGTATCCAGGACGGTTATATAAGAACTCCATGCTCACCGTGTCGCCCGACAGGAACGTGTACGTCCCTCCCGCGGTGATCGTCGGAAAAAGCTTAGCCGAATCATCGTACGTCCTGACGAACGACGCTCCGAGCGGACTGGCCGCATCGCGTTCGGGATAGAGAACATCCGTCCCCTTCGTGACAATCCCGTCATAGTAGAGCACCATAGAGTCCGAGGCCGTCCATTGGCCGTAACTTCCAACCCGTGGCCTGTCCCGCCGTTGCTGGTATCCGATTGCCGCAAGCAGATAATTACTGCCCATTATTTCCGCCTTGAGCGCGCGGACCGGCGGACTCTTTCCCGACAAGCCGTTATCCTCCTTTTTCGTCTCGCTGAGCACGGTAATGGTCAGTGCATTGTTCGGCAGATACACCAGCCTGGCCAGATATTTGCCCTCCACCTCGGTCTTGGGATTGACCCTTTCTGTGTCCTTGAACAGAACATTGGAAGGACTTGCGATAAAGGAAGGCCCCCAAAGCGTCTTTTCCTTTCCAAAGGAAATAAAAAGGGCCTCATGCGGCTTCACCTGGACCTGCCAGTCGTTGACAAAAGTCCTGTTCTGCGAGGCGGTCTCGCCTCTCATCGCACCGTCCTCCCACCAACGGCGGGTGGATGTGAGCCGGGGCTTCAACGAGCCGCTCACGGAAGGCGTTTCCAGGAACAAATCCGGCCGCACCTGGACTTCGCCGGAGTAACGGTTGATCTTTAGAAAGGCATTGTCGGGGTTCTGCGTCGAATGCGTTGGATTCTGCGTATCGACAAAGGCAAGGGCGCGGAGGTTGTACGAAAAAACCTCCGCTCTTCCATCCTTTGCCTGCGTTTCCGCTGTCGAGTTCGCGGCGAGAAAACACAGCCCCGCCGCGACAACAATGTTCAACGAGCGCATGGTCATCTCACCAGCGTATTGAGGTTGAACGTGGAATCGGGGATCGTCCGGACAATGATGTTCGAATACGTCATCGTGGTTATCTTGTCCCGCTCTATCGCGTCCCTGATGACCAGCTCCGAGACGAAGGGGACATCGTTCTTGTCGTCGAGCTTGATGCGGTTATCATATTTGAACTCCGCGGTCTTAAACAGCTTGCCCGACAAGGTATAGAACTCGGCCTTGACACCGACGAGCCTCTCCCGGGAAACCCAGTACTTGATCCGGTCATAGGTCACGTTCTTGCTCGCCGCTTTCAGGTCGAGAACAAAGCACGGCTCTGCCTGGACAGCCTCCACCCCCAGGAGAGTTGCGTGGTAGTCCTCGACATAATTCGTTGACGCGATGTCACCGTTCGCCGCGTCTCCCAGAAGCTTCTGGCGCGGCGAGATGGATACCGGTTTTTTCAGCCCTGCCCGGATGAACCACATGTTCCGGTCGATCATCAGGACCATCCGGTCGTTCATGGCCGGCGGGCTCGTGAACTTCGCGAGGGTGTTGTTTTTCTTCACCTTCACCGTCATTCCCCGCGCTTCTTTTGAACCATCCTCCGAGGTGGCGATCGTGATGTCCCACACAATGCCGTCAAGGTTCCCTCGCGCGCGGTCGGCGTTCTTCAGTATGTCCCTTACGGACGGCTCCTCTCCATGGGCAAAGCCGCACACTCCGTGCAGAAGGAACAGCAGGCAGGACATGATCATCAGCATTCGTTTCATTCTCATCCCTCCTGATAATGATGATTATATATGCCCTAACGCATCCACGATGGTCATCCGCGCCGACTTCCTCGCAGGCACGAACGCGGCGACCAGGGACAACATCCCCAGGAAGCACGCGCTCCTGACAAGAGAGCTCCATACGAGATCTACCCTGAGCGGAACGGGATTTGAAGAGGCCGGAGGGACGTAAGTCGGATGCATGGTCGCAATGACGGCATACGCGGTAAAGAAAAGAATGCTCCCAACGATGCTGCCCAGGAGGCCGAGCAGTGCGCCTTCGGTGGCAAACAGGAATTTCACGCCGTACCGCTTGAGCCCAAGCGCCCGCATGGTCCCGATCTCCCGCGTCCGCTCCATGACGGACATGCTCATGGTATTTATGACGCTCATGATGACGATGACCAGCACGATGATGAAAATGAACAAAAAGATCATGTCGAACATGTTCTTGACCTGGTTATAGAATACCGAGAGTTCCTCCCAGGTCTTGACCTCCACCTCGAACCCGGCCCCGGCAAGAAGCTTACTGACCTCGGCTGCAGCCGCAGCGGACGCCTTGCCGTCCTTTTCATTCTTCAGCAGCACCACCAGGTTCTCCGCCCCTTGCACGTCAACGAGGTCCTGGGCGTGGCGGAAGGTCATCAGCAGCATCTTGTCGTTTGTCGCGGCGGAACCATTGTTGTAGATCCCGAGCACTTTGACGTCAAGAGCGTTCGCCATTCCGGAATAGGTGTTGCTCAGCACAACCGCCTCGCTCCCTATCTTCAGCCCCAGCATCTCGGCAAGGTCCGAGCCCACGACTACGCCCGCCCGCTCCCGGTCGGCGAGGTACGATCCTTTGAACGAGGTAAACACGGTAAGGTCGCCCCGGATGACAACATCGTCGGACGGAACAAGGCCCTGCGCGATGAAAATGGTGGAATTCTTCCCGTTCGAGATGATTCCGGAAAGCGACAGGCGCGGCGTCACCAGCTTGACCCCGGGTTGACGCTTCAGAAGACCCGCTATCCGGTCCGCCTCGTCCCGGGTGAACTGGTATTTTTCCGGATGCAGCTTGCCCTCGGTGAGGAAGCCTTTCTTGAAGACCGTGAGATGCCCCAGGCCCTCGCCGTGGATGGCGGCGTTCGTCAGCCCCTCGTAGGTGCTGTGCACATATCCCTGGAAGAGATTGATGGCCGCAAAACCCAGGGCAATGGCCAGAATCGTCATCAGGCTGCGCCGGCCGTTCTTGACGATGTTTCTGAGTGATATGGTGAACCACATTAGCATGACCATCCTCCTCGTGAACAACCCCTGCAAACAGCCTTATGCGATTTTTCCGTCATCAATACGCACGACCCGCTTTACCCGTTCAATGAGCCTCTGGTCGTGCGTGGAAAAAATGAACGTCACCCCTTCATTTTCGTTCAGCTCTTTCATCAGATCGATGATGGACTGGGCCGTGCGATGGTCCAGGTTCGCCGTGGGTTCGTCCGCCAGAATGAGCAGCGGTTTCGTGATCAGCGCCCGCGCAATGGCGACCCGCTGGCGCTGCCCGCCGGAAAGCTTGTCAGGCCGATGATGCATGAAATCCGTCAGCCCCACTTCCTTGAGGCGTTGGGCGGCCTCTTCCCGTATGACGGACGGCCTGCCGCCCCTGATCTGGAGCGACAGCATCACGTTCTCCAGCGCGGAGAGCACTGATATCAGGTTGAACATCTGGAAAATATATCCGATGGTTCTGTTTCTGAGGTCTGCTTTTTGATTGTCGGTCAGGCGGGAGACGTCCTGCCCGTTGATGATTACCGAGCCGTCCGTGGGGTCGTCAATCGCTCCCGCGAGGTTCAGCAGCGTGGTCTTCCCGCTCCCTGAAGCGCCGAGGATCGCGGCAAAGTCGCCCTTCCGGACCGTCAGGTCGATGCTGCGCACGGCATGGACAATGGTCTCTCCGAGCTGGTAGTCCTTTTTCACGTTATGAAATTCGAGAATGTTCATCATTCACCTCATGATTACGATGAAATTATAGCCCGGCGGACACGTTTAACAATTCTCATGCAATGAAACTGAAAAGAGGTGGGTAAAAAGCCGGTATCTACTCAGGCCTGCTGCGGAGCGCATGCGCAATAAAGCCCGTTAGAGCCGTTGCCACGTGCCATTGCAAGCCCAATAATATTTATAACGTTGACAGTATCGGCTCTAAGCGGGCTAAAGCGCGCGGAGACCGATGCTCGAACCATCAAGCGAGGAGACTGTGACTGCGAAATCCCCTTAGTTATCCGGCGCGCCTTGCGAAAAGTGAAGTAGCCGGCCTGCGGCAATGAACCGCGGAAAAACTTAAAAAAACGGATTATCCCGCCGGGGGTATCGGCGAAGGGTCCGCGGGACCTTTTCTACTTCCCGTGGCACTTTTTATACTTCTTGCCGCTCCCGCAGGGGCAGAGATCGTTGCGGCCAACCTTCGCGCCCACGTGCACCGGTTCGGCGGGCTTGGTCGCAGCGTCACCGGCGCCCACGAAGCTGAGATTTGCGATCTGCCGTCTCTGCTTCCGTTCGAGCTCCTCTCCCTGCTCTTTAGCCGCCGCCTTGATCCGAAAGAGGTTCTCGACCGTGGTCTCGACGATGCGAAGTTTCATCTCCTCGAACAGCTCGAACCCTTCTTTCTTATACTCGATGAGCGGGTCCTTCTGGCCGTAGCCCCTGAGGCCGATGCCCTCCTTCAGGTGGTCCATGGTGAGCAGGTGGTCCTTCCACTGATGGTCGACGGCCTGCAGCATGAACACCTTTTCGAGGTGGCGCATAAGTTCCGCGCCGATTTCCAGCTCCTTTGCCTCATAGCTCCGCCTGACCGCCTCCCAGAGTTTGTCGCCGAACTCATCGCGCGGCAGGGCCTGTGGATCGAGCTCAATCATGCGATAGGAAAACTTCGACACGAGCGTGTCCTTCAGACCCGTGATGTCCCACGTTTCGGGATAGGCGTTTTCGGGGCAGTAGAACGCGACAAGACCGTCGAGCATGTCCTCCGCCAGGCCGAGCACCTCGTCCTTGAGGTCCTCGCCCGCGAGGATCTGGCGCCGCTGCTCGTAGATTACCTTCCGCTGCTGGTTCATTACATCGTCATATTCGAGCACGTGTTTGCGCATCTCGAAGTTGTGGTTCTCAACCTTCTTCTGCGCGTTCTCGATGGCGCGCGACACCATGCGGTGTTCTATCGGCACGTCTTCCTCCATGCCGAGCTTGCCCATCAGGCCGGCAATGCGGTCGGAACCGAAGATCCTGAGAAGATCGTCTTCGAGCGAAAGGTAAAACCGCGATGAGCCGGGATCGCCCTGGCGGCCGGAGCGTCCGCGAAGCTGGTTGTCGATCCGGCGCGCCTCGTGCCGCTCGGTGCCGAGAATGTGGAGCCCCCCCGCCGCGCGGACCTTGTCCTTTTCCGTTGCGCACTGCTCCTTGAACCGGGCCAGAGTGCTGTCCCATTCTTCCTTGGCATACTCCTTGCCCTTGAGCGCGTGACGCGTGAGGCCCTCGGGGTTGCCGCCAAGGACAATGTCCGTTCCGCGGCCCGCCATGTTCGTGGCGATCGTGACCGCCCCGTACCTGCCCGCCTGGGTCACGATCTCGGCCTCCA
>Ga0334722_10000687_pt1 | contig 47948 bp, 55 predicted proteins | sample C3_bottom_MG_FD_207210 | JGI IMG/M metagenome (GOLD analysis project Ga0334722, IMG submission 207210) | Sediment microbial communities from Yellowstone Lake, YNP, Wyoming, USA - C3_bottom | ecosystem: Environmental > Aquatic > Freshwater > Lake > Sediment | place: USA: Wyoming | collected...
CTTGTTCACCATTTGGTCCTGTCATACCTTTAGGACCAGTCATACCCTTGTTGCCATCTGGACCTTTAGTACCAATTGGACCTTGTTCACCAGTCATTCCCTTGTTACCTGTCATTCCTTTATCACCTGTCATACCCTTAGCACCAGTTGGGCCTTTAGCACCAGTAGGACCTTGCGGACCTTGTGGGCCTTGATTACCAGTCATTCCTTTGTTACCTGTCATTCCTTTATCACCACGAGGACCTTGTTCACCATTTGGTCCTGTAATACCATTGTTACCTGTCATTCCTTTATCACCACGAGGACCTTGTTCACCATTTGGTCCTGTAATACCATTGTTACCTGTCATTCCTTTATCACCACGAGGACCTTGTTCACCATTTGGTCCTGTCATACCTTTAGGACCAGTCATACCCTTGTTGCCATCTGGACCTTTAGTACCAATTGGACCTTGTTCACCAGTCATTCCCTTGTTACCTGTCATTCCTTTATCACCACGAGGACCTTGTTCACCATTTGGTCCTGTAATACCATTGTTACCTGTCATTCCTTTATCACCACGAGGACCTTGTTCACCATTTGGTCCTGTAATACCATTGTTACCTGTCATTCCTTTATCACCACGAGGACCTTGTTCACCATTTGGTCCTGTCATTCCTTTATCACCACGAGGACCTTTATCGCCAATTGGACCTGTAATACCATTGTTACCTGTCATTCCTTTATCACCACGAGGACCTTGTTCACCATTTGGTCCTGTCATTCCTTTATCACCACGAGGACCTTTATCGCCAATTGGACCAGTCATTCCTTTATCACCACGAGGACCTTGTTCACCATTTGGTCCTGTCATTCCTTTAGGACCAGTCATTCCTTTAGGACCAGTCATTCCTTTAGGACCAGTTGGACCTTGTGGACCTGTCTTTCCTTGGTTATTACAATCATTATCATCATCATGTTCATCATGACTGCCAGTACTGGAATGACCTAAATCGTCATCACAGTCATTATCATCTTCATCGTGTGGGCATTGGCCTTTTGTATCCCCATGGGCTGCATGTGCTGGCCAAGCCGAATAATCAATAGTTATTTCATGAGCGTTGCTTGGATTTCCAGGAGGAATATGACAAATGGTGATTTTATGATCATGTGATGAACCTGTTGCTGTTGATTCTAGTCCACTAGTTTCTCCCTCTGGGGAATCTGGACATGCATCAGGTGAGTTTGGATCTACCTTAATGACAGTTCCCAAATTTTCAAAACTATCACCAGGATCTAATGGTGCAAAACAAGATGTGTCAATTGCAATTGATGCAACTTGACCAACATTTGGATCTGAGTTAAAAATTTTAAAGTATGTAATTTGTCCTAGTTCGGAGTTACCAGATTTTGGTAATACAGAAAAAGCACTGCCTGGAGAAAGGCCTGTATGTGTAGCAATTACATTTCCTTTTTGATCTACTACTTGGATAGTAGCAGGATTAGGACCTGCAGAATAAATTAGATTAATACTTGCTGGTGCAGCCTGCGCAGGTGCAATTCCACCCAAGGCTGGAGACAAAATCAAAATTGTTGCAAAAAAGATTGGTGCAAAGAAATATAGCTTATTCATTTTTTTTCACTCCAGATATTGTTGAATATGTAAAGTATTGCATAATGCAATTTGGTTTAAGATGATCTGATTCATTACATGAATCTAAACTAATGTTTAGTCCTTTACACGAAATCAATACAGATAGAAAATAAATAAAATATAAGAGGCTTATGAACTTGCTAGTCTAGAATTACATTATTTTCCTATCTACAATAAATGTTACAAAAAATTTTTGAAATTTGTAATGACTGTTGTTTTTGTAATGAAAAAACTCTAGTAAAAACAAAAAAAGGACTTTGTAGTCTAGACTTGTAGCTTCATATTTGTTTCGTAAATGAAGATTTAGTGCGACAAATCAAAAAAAAATTTAAAAATAAATCAAATAAATGATTCTAAATGAATTTTAAAGAAAAATTAGGCATAAAACGATTTTAATTTAAATTTTATTTGTATACGTCTTGTAATAGACTAGCAAGTTCATAAGCCTCTTATATTTTATTTATTTTCTATCTGTATTGAGTAACGAGATTAAGAGGAACTATAATGTATCATTACTAATTTTAGGAATATTAATTCTCATTACTGGAGTAGCTACTTCAACTGTTTTTTCTGCAAGTCTTGCATATGCGGACTCTGGTGATTCAAAGGACAAACAAAAAGCAAAAGAGCTAGAAGAAAAAGTAAAGCAAGCATTAGAAAAAGCAAAACAAGCATTCCAGAACCAAAAACGAGCCGGAGAGAAGGTAAAGGAAGATAGGGCCAAAGCTCAACAATTGGCAAAGGAGGAAGCTGAGAAGAAGGCCCTAGAGGAACAAAAGGCAAAGGAACAGAAGGCCAGAGCTGAAGAATGGGCAAGGCAAGCCGAGGCGGCTCGCTCGTACAATAGTGGAAGTGCAGGGACCACGAATACTGCTAAAGAAGATTCTAGTGATAATAGTGGAAATACAATAGACACAGCTTCCACAGAAAACCAGAATACTTCAGAAGATTCTAGTGATAATAGTGGAAATACAATAGACACAGCTTCCACAGAAAACCAGAATACTTCAGAAGATTCTAGTGACAATAGTGGAAATACAATAGACACAGCTTCCACAGAAACATCAAGTGAAGTGACAAATTCTGAGACTAGTGATGTTGGTCAAACTACACCAAGTAATGATTTAGATGTTCTAGCAGTTATAGCAGACCCAGTCCAAGTTAGTGTAGAGTCTGTAGGTGAAATGACCATTGCAGTGGATCATATTGATGATTCACCTGATGGAAAAATGGTATACATTAATGGACAAGGAGCAAGAGAGTCAGCAAAGATAGCAATTACAATTTTTGGAGATAATAATGATGAGATTGTTGAATTAGGGATTTATGCTACAAACAACGGAGAATTTTCAACAGTTTGGATTGCAGGAAAAGATATGAATATTGATGGAACTTATGTGATTAAAGCAACAGATAATCAAAATGCAGCTCAAACAACCGTCAAATTAAATGGACAGCCAGTTGAGGTTGTAACAGAAACTACTACAACACAGGACTCTACAACTGAATCACAAGATAGCACAGTAGTACCTAATGTCATAGAGACCACTAATACACTACCAGGAGATTCCATAGATCCTAATGCAGGAGTAGAGGAAAAGGTCAGTGCTCTACAATCTCTAGTAAATGCAATGCAATCTATTATAGATTCACTTACAGCTAGTCTAAACAGCTTCCAAGCCCAATTAGATGAGGAATCTAAAGCTAGACAAGAGGCTGATAAAGCAATAGATGGCAAATTAAATGAAATATCATCCATTTCACCAAAACTCGTCGCTTATGAAAGAGCAATGTATATCACTATGGCAAGTGGTGAGCAGTCATCTCACACTATAACATGCCCTGATGGAGACATTGCTCAAACAGGTGGTGTTGATATAAAGAGTGAAGAGGTTACTAATTTCAAGACATTTGCAAATCATATGGATGGAACTAACGGATGGTATGTTCAAGCCGCAAACAACAATCCCTCTGATTCAGTTGAGATGAAATTATTTGTAAACTGCTTAAAAGTAGATTCTTCTCAAAGTATTTCAGCACAAAATTAAAATCAATAATTTTTTAATTAAATATTTTTACAAAGTATCTTAATTGTTTATAATTAGTTCTTTTAATGCTTTGTGCAATTTTCAGAATTTCTGTGAATCGATGATTAAAAAATTATTAATTATCAGAGGTATTAAGAAATATAAAAAAGATGAAAAAGTGTTTTGATTTAAGTTTTATGTCTGTTGTTCGATGATTAAATCATTACTTTGTTTTTTTGTTGACAACATTTCGCCAAACTGTTTACCCTTTGAAGTAATAACATAAGCTCTAAATGGTTCTTTTTTTGTTTCCAAAAATCCCATTTCAGTCATATCTTCAAGATATCTTGAAAGCTGACCGTAGCTCATATTAGATTTATAGAGTATGTGTGTTAGTCTTTGCGGTTGTTGTACAATTTCTAGCAAATCAGACATAATCGTTAGTTGATCACGTCTAGATATTGCTCCCACGCCCCTCAATGCCATAACAACAAATCTTCCCTGCGATCCTAATAACGTTTAGGAGTTTAGGATCTAGACTTCAAAATCTAGTACTAAAACACCTAATAAATCTCAAACAAAACTGCGATCTACTTTTTTGGATGGGTTTTTAGATTATTAAAATTTTTTTAATCTATGATTTCAAGTCTTCTAAGAAAATTAATACAAATTACTTTAACCTGTTGTATAGATAAAAAATAAAAAAAATTTACTAGTTCTTTGATTTAGTTTTATAAATCACTAAACCAGCGCCTGCAGCTGCTGCAATCCAAAGCACGTTATTTTGCATAAGAGACACAAATAGTCCTGAATCATTTACTGGTACAGGAAGGCCTCCTACTGGAGCTTGAGCATATGCAGAACTTGCAAATAATGAAAGAGTTGCTACTCCCACTATTAACAATGCGTATGTATAGAGTACTTTATTCAATACTATTTGAAGAGCGTTTTTGTTAAAAAGCATTATGAACCAGCTAATCTAGATTTGGTATTTTGGAGTTTTCTACGCCTACAAACCCTTCATGTCAAAATAAGAGTGATATATCAGAGTTGTATTTTGGTAGCTGAGTTTTCCCTTAACTTCTTTCATTACCAAGTCAACGGCTTGATTTAGTTGAACACCATTGACAAGATTTTCTTTTAAAACTTCCATTACAACTGCGTCATTGTTTCTCCAATCTACAAGACCGTTCCATCCTATCACATCAGAAGCACCCTTTTTTATTAGCGAATCTGCAAGACGCGATTTCTCTAGGGTTTCACATCCAGCAAGGATAATTGTTGAATTTTTAAAATTCCCTACCATTAATTCGTCAACCATTTTAGAACCAACTGTAAAGTATGTATTATTTTTATAAGCTTGGATGCCACCTTGCTCATTTACAATTGTGGTAAGAATGGGGATTCCTCTACCTACATCGCCCCAGAATTGTTCTTTAATGTATTTGTGATCATCATATTTTTCACCAGTAAATATTGATGCAGATGGCTCTACAGCACCATCTCCTAGAGAGTGCGATCTAATTATTATAAAATCATAATTCATCGTAGGCAATTTTTTATAAAAATCAACGGTTACTTTCTCAGTTGGATAGTAATCCACCTGGTACCCTGCACCACGAAGATATTCTGTTACCGTTTTATGAAATTCCTCGCTAGGTAGCTCACTTGCGAGTTGGTCAACTATTGCTGCCCTTGGAGTACTAGAATCCATTATTTCAAATTGTACAGGCTCGTTTTGGAAGTTTAGAAATATCATTGAAATTGAGATTCCAATTACAACTACGGCAATGCCTAAAATTAGAAATCTTCGTGTTTGCATCAATTTAGACTAGACTTTAGCATGTTAATATTTTTGGTTTATCTGGCCCTAGATTTTTTTTCTAAACGTAAAGGCCACGAGTGCAATGCCTGCTAAAACACCTGGAGTAAGCCAAGCTGCATTTGATTGAATTCCTGCAATAAGTAAGGCTGTTGTGTTAAGAGCAACATTGATTCCACCTACTAGAAGCTGGTTAGCAGTACCACCAAATGCATGAACTAATGGAAAGGTTACACCTGAATCGACAAAAGTACCATCCTCCTTCAATTCAAACAAGTCTCCAGCAAAGGTTACAAAATGCATGGTATGCTCACCTGGTAGAAAATCTGCTGCAAATACAGAATCAAAATTAGTAGACTTTACTGCTGTAGCTATATTTGTAGTTAAATCAATTAGCCAAAGGCCATCATCTGCACCACTACATTCAGCACCAGAGCAGGTTTGTGATGTCCAGTACATTTTTCCGGTGTAAACGTCCCAGGCAAGGTCACCAGCTGATGGGTGTCCCAGGTTTGACCTTAAAGTGAGTGCACCATTAGATAGGTTGAGATTATACAAATTGCCGTCTATATCTGCAACATAAGCTTTCCCAGCAGAATCAATTTCCATGGCATTCACATTAGTTTCAAAAATAATACCGTTTTTTAGGTTGCCTACAAAGGTTGCAGCTGTAGTTGACCTGTTTATTTTATACAGATCAGTAAAAGTAACACAATATAGTGTCTCAGGACTAGTGGTTGGATCTAAAGCCACATCAGTACAAAGTATCGGGGTGGTACCTGAAAGCATTGTTCCTACCACACAACTATGACCGTCGTTTGCATCTACTTTGTTGAGATTAGAAACACTATCACCTACATACATTTCATTATTTTTAAGACCTGGTTTATCTACACCAACACAATCAGGTAGTGTTGCATAGGCATTTTCTATTCCTAATCCAAGTGTAATCGATAACACTAATACTGCTGCAAAGACAATTTTAAGCAATGATTCTTATTTTTTTTCGAGTTTAAATGACTTCAGAAAGTCCTAATCTAGAACCTAGAGTCCATAATATCTGAATTTATCATTTTTTTTAAAATATCTGTGCGTGGAAAGAAAAATAATACCAGAATAAAAAAATGCTATAATTTGACATAATTTTTATGTAACATGTCTGATAATACCATCCCCAATGAAATCATTAGCAATCCTTGCAATTTTTGTAATTTTAACTCCAATTGCAGCCTTTGGGCAAGTGCCAACAAATACTATCATTATAGAAACATTTCTAGATTCTAATGCTGTAGCCAAATCTACAGATATATCGGTAACTATTCAAGGCGAGCTTAATGATGGAGGTTTAGTAAAATTATCTGTAAATGGAATGTTTGATTCTAATTCAGTTAAAACCTATGAAAAAACACACGTGTTTACAAAAGATAATCCCAAATACGTTTTTGAGCTAGATTATCCATTTTTATCAAAGGAATCCTATCTTGTTACTGTTGCAAATGGTTTCTCAAGTAGGACTATACAGTGGGTTCCACTTCCAGGTACTCTAGAACAGCAAAAAGTAGAGTCTTCTAGTAATCAAGAAATTTCACAATCAACTAATACCACCAGTGGAGAGTCTCCATCTGCAGTTACACAAGAAGAGCCAGCTAACGTGCAATCTACTGATGACTTGGCTAAATCATTAAGCGAAGAAAACGCGGCATTAAAACAGACGCTAGAAAAAAAAAGTGAAGTCATTATGGAACAAATCAATGTAATACAAGACTTGGCATCAAAGATTAAAAATGCAATTTATGATGACCAATCCAGTAAACTGTATTTGGTTGCAGATACCTCAAAAGTCGACGTACAATCGCTGATGGAAGAAAATAAACTGCTAAAACAAGAAATTGAAAAAAAAGATGCAGTTATCATGGAACAAATCAAGGTAATACTAGACTTGGCGTCAAAGATTAAAAATGTGGACTTTGAGCCAACGCTGAATTATTTTTTAGCCTAGTTGCAATAAGTATCTAAAATTTTAATCTACGTCAAAATGAATTATCTCTGTGAATAAGTAAGTTTTTGCGTTATTTGCCTTATCCACTAGGGTCATGTGGCTCAAGCCCCAAGTTCCTGGAGGAGTCCCCTCAGGCAAAACTAGATCAATCTCATAACTAGCTAGATCATTTGGATTTCCAGTAAAAAACAAATTATTAAAGTTCTTGTGATAGTGATAATTCTGATGTTCAATTCCTTGGGGATCACGCAAGGAGTAACTTACAATCCCAAGGCCTGACTTGTCATCGCTTGCATGATATATGATAGTCACCTTGGTTTCGCCGTTAGGTTGTTTTGGATTGGTAGGTACTGCAGAGATGCTAATGTCTTTTAGATCCAGATATGGAAATTCGGTATCTGGGTTTGAGGTATTTATCAAAATAGAGTTATCCTCTGTTAGTTGAGTAAAATTTACAGTCCCGTCATTTCCTGCCATATCAATCATTTCAAAAAATTTGACCCTGTAAACTCCTGACCTGCTATACTCTGTAAGATTAAAATCAACATTGCATGTTTTGCTTGCAGTATCATATGGCCCATATGCATCAATAGAATAGCTCTGGGGATCTTCATTACCAATCCTTGCAAAACAGTTTTTCATTTGTTGGTTTTCGTCTACTTGCCAGCTAACAGTAAGAATCTGAATTGGCCTTGGATACGAGGTAGAATCATCTCTTTTTGTCAACTTTAAGGTATTTGGCACATATTTTGGAGAAATAATGTCCTCTAAGGGATTATTTACATAAAACTTCCAACCAAAATCGTTTTGACCTGAGAATCGTTGGTTCCCAGTTTTATCAGAGATTACTATTTGATTTGTATTCCAAAATCCATTTTTAGCATATTTACTAATTGTGACTTCTCCCCTCAAGACAGAGCCCGAGGTTCCATCGACAGGGTATAGATATACATCTACATAGGTTCCAATCTCACTAAACAGACGAAGATATCCACCACTTGCTCCCTCAAATTTATTTTTTGCATTAAGCTTAACTTCTATTGTTGCATGTTTATCTTGGGCTGCTTCTCCCTTGACTGAAATATCTACTTGAATAATTTTTCCTGGATAGATATAATCTGGGTACAAATTGTATACTTCAAAGGTTAGATCTGGTCTAATTGTAGACAGGTAGATGTCTCCTTGCATTATTCTGTTCTGAATAAACTCATACTTTGGTAATGAACGAGACTTTAGCATGTCTGGATTAATGATATAGTATGCGATGGTTTCAGCCATGTCCTCATCTGGGTTTATTGCATGTGAATAAGCACTAACAAATTCAGTTGTTTTTGTAGTTGACCATCCAGAAGAACTAGCATCATCGATGTACCATCCTCCAAGTTCAATCCACTGTTGTTTTAGCTGATCTGAAAAAAGCTTATTCCACAAAAAGTGAGATTTTTCATGAATGATTAGCTTGTGTAGATAATTATCATCAACTGTAAATGCAGACTCCATAAATTCAATATATCCAGGAGTTACAGATGGCCATCCTACTGCTGGTGCATCTGGATAAAGAGGATGTGGTAAACCATCAGCTCTTCTTACTAGATAATCAAGTCCTTTTACTGAATGAAATCCCTTTGGCATTTCTTCAAACATGTCAATAAGCTGAATTAGTTCCCATGAGTGAAATTTCTGAAAGCTCTTAGCCGAATCACCAGTAGTAAATTTAGTTAGTGCTGCATAATCTGAAACATGTGTTGATACACCAAACCTATCATTGAGAATTTTTTCAATTGCATCCTCATTTTTTCCTTCATCTGTAACAAACCATACAAGTGCATGATGTAGTCTTTGTGAGAAATATTTTCCTATCTTACCATCTATCTGGGCAATTTTTGGATTTGCATTTTCAAATGCATCTAAAGAAATTGTTACTGTACTATGAGAGTCTGATTTTATAATTTTAATATCCCCATCAATATGCTCATCGGTTAGAATCCATTTTGATGGAGTAGGATTTGTTTGAGGAATTGTCTTCATCATTTCAAGAATTGCATACGAGTGTTCTTGTTGCCATGCTAATTTTTCATTACTTAGTAAAATTCCATAATCATGCTCAAGTTTAAGTGATGCAGAATCATCAGGTATTGTGATTTTATCATCAAAAAATTTTACATCTAATGGTTGATTTATGTACGAGCTATACTCTGAACCAGAAGGGGTTGCATCCTGTTGCCAATGAAAAACAAAATCAGTGTTAGAGTCGGGTACTTGATTTTGTGTTAATAAATTAATTTGAGAGGATGCACTTTTAAGATTGTCAGGGTTTGCTACAGTATTTATCAGATTGTCGGTGGATGGTACTGATATAAAATTCTCATATTCTGAATTAAATATAGACTTGTCAATGAACCCGTTATCTTCCATGTCCAATCTAGCTGTACTAACACCAAATTCGGCTCTGTAGGATTGAAATGCATCTAAAGGAGAATCCTCAGAGCCTTCTACCATGACTACAAAATAATTTTCTGCAAAAGATATGCTACCCAAAATTATAAAAAAAGCTAACAAGAAAAGCGATTTTACGATCATTATTTTTAACGCCCCATTCCAAGCATCAAAATTTACTCGTGAAAGAGTTATATAAATAGATAGTATCCTAATGATTAGTATGCTAACTAAGTTAATGGAAAAACTAGATTACAAAAATAGCATAGGTCTAATACTTCGTACAGCAGACAAGTCCCTTGAGCAAGCCCTTGACTCTGAGATAAAACAAAGATTCAATCTAACTGGGGGTCAATGGAAGGTAATCATGATTCTAGCTTTACGAGAGGGAATTTCCCAAAAAGAGGTAGCAGATCTTCTCTCCGTGGAAGGTCCTACACTTGTTCCAATCATTGACAAGATGGAAAAGGATGGATTCCTTACTCGAAAACTCAATCCCAATGATAGGAGAATCAATAGTATTTTTCTTACAAAAAAATCTCTTGAACTTGTTGAAAAAATTATAAATACGATACTGGATTTTCGCTCAATCATAACAAAGGGAGTTTCAAAACAGGATATTGATTCAGCAAGAAAAGTTCTTTTAAAAATGACCCAAAACGTAGATGAGTTTATGAAAATCAAGGGACAAAAAACCTTACCATCACTTTTGAAAGACAATTAATCAATTTCAAAAAGGTCTACCTAGTCAAAATCTCTTGTCTACCTAAGAGTTAATGGAGGTATACCATACGAATTCACAAAACTAATCCTAGATTTGTAATATACATATAGTTTAGTGGAACATTGGCAAATAATGTTTGATATGGTTTGAGTTTTCTAAATGGAAGATCAATAGCAAATTAATCATTTACAAGTTTCATGGAAGAAAATTGATTTTTAATTTAGCATCCTCTTTCTTAGCATATTTGTACGAAAGAACGGAATCAATATTTGTCATAAAGTAGGCAAAATTCCCCACCTCTTTAGAGAAAGATTTGGTTAATGACTGATATTACCTAGAGAATGTCAAAATGTGCTCTAAAACCATGATTGGATAATTATGAGATGTTTTATGTAAAATAATGTTTTCGAGCTAAAGGTATACCTAGGTAAAAAATAAAATAATTTACAGGTATGTCATTTGGCATCCTTGAAAACTAGGTAGGATTTTGAAAATAATTTGACTTTGAAAAATAAAGATAGTTTTTGATTAAATTTACAAGGGTATATTGACCAATTATTTCTAAAAATTAACTTTGCAAATATACCAAAGCATAACAAGGGATAGTTAGACACCAAGTTTACAACTATCAGATATTATAGTTGAACAAGTACAAAAAAGATTACTTGAACTTGTTTCTATCATATATGATATAAAAATTATTTTTTATTTTATATTTATTGTAGATCATACGAACAATAAGATAAAATATTGTTAATTAGGTAAAACTTTGATTGAATAATAAATTATCTAAAGGAAGAATATTGTTAATGAGCTAAACTTTATGGTTTAAGAAAATATTTTAACAAAATTATAATTAATGAACTAAAGTTTAGATTTTACCAAGAATTTTCAAAATTAAAAAATTATTTATGAACAGATATTTTTTAATAAATAAATTATTTAAACATAAAAAAATATTTTTAAGCTAAGGTTTTAATATTTTAAGAAATTATTTAAAATATTTAATTTATGTTTATATATTTATGTAACAATAATTTACTAAAAATAAATATTATTAATGATCTAAAGTAAAATTATCATTAACTTTTTTAAATAAAAATTATTTTTATCAGAAAAACTTGGTTATTATTAAATCAAATATTAAATCAAATATTAAATCAAATATTAAATCAAGATAAATCTTGTAGAAATTTTCATAAAATTATTTATTAATTAGTTTAAAAATAAAGCATAAGTTCAGATTAAATAGAATTAAAAATGTAATAGCATTATGATAACATTTAGTTAAAATTATAATATATTTTTAAACCAGATTTGATAAATAAATTTTCATGTATTAAGAATCATTTATAATTCAAATTAGTTTTAGTAAATATCATACCAACATTTACTAATATTTTATAATTTAATAAATTAATTTTCAATAAAAATAATCTAGATATCACTATAATTGTTTTAGATTGAATATTCTTTTAATTTATAATTTTGTAACATACTTTAAAACATCCATGTAGTAAATCTATAATTAATTTTCTACTCGAAGAAAAGAAAATACGTTTCACCAAGGAACCATGTTAAGTAAAGATGGAGCGTTAAAGTATCCTACATTTTGTAGGCCCACTAACGCTGTAATTATCAATGGATTTGAGAGGAGACCTACCGAATAATGTACTAAGCAACATAAGGAAATTTTAGTGATAAAAATTATTTTTATAATCGTTGTTGGAATTTTTGTAAAGTTTTGATATTATAAAGAATATTGTAGATTATAGATTCAGATATTTTACCTCTATTCATTATCGTTTACAAAATCATTAAAAATTGGAATTCTTCTGAATTCAAACCTGGATTAAGAACTAGATTAACTAGTCCATAGACATTTTATAATGTAATGAAAAATATGGCCTATGGGCACACAGGGAGGGAGACTGGTAATTGGTACAATTCTTACAATTAGTGTAATGCTAATGGCCAGCTTGTTTGCGCCATTAAGTGCATTTGCTCAGCAATCCACAGACGATTTGAAGTGGCAACTGGTTTTTATCTCAAGTAACAATTCTTGTAGTACTTTTGATCATCAGGAAACTGTCAAATATAATGAAATTGCTGAAAAATATCTAAAACTTTACAATTTGAAAAATTCAGCATATGATCCTCTTTGTTTTTCACAAAAAAATTATTCAGATAAATATATTGCACCTCCTGATTTGGATTTATCCATAATAGTTTATGATGATAGGATTGGTGAAAATGAGTTGCATTCACAAAAATTAGGTGGTTTTTATCATCACTTTGGTACAGATAGAAGTCAAAACCATGTTATAGTCATATGTGATTGTTCTACATTTAATTATTCAAACCCAGTCTGGATTTTAACTCATCAGTTATCTGATTTTGCTTTGTATTATCTTGGATATGATACACTGAGTATAGAATCCTATGTTCAGTTAAATGACAACAAATATGATGAATGCATAAAAAACTATGTAAGTACATGCTCTCAAGTTGTACAACAAATTCGTTCAGACCATAATTCTTATACGTATTCTGTAATGCCAATTTACAAACCTGCATTACAAAAAGATGTAAAGGTTGCAAATAACGATGAAAATCAGAGTGTTGGAAAATTAAATAAAGCAATAACAGATTGGTTGACGTTAGGAAAAATTACTAAAGTTATGTATTCTGACGTTTTTGATTTGATTAAAGACAGCAATACACTAGATGCTACAATAAATCCTGAAATACATTTTGCCGACTACGCTTTAGAAAAAGAAACAACGTGGAGTGATATATATCCCGATTATGCAAAAAAATCATCAGGTGATCTCTTTTCGTATGTACCAAATATTATCAATCCAGAAAAAATAATTTTCAATAAAGATAAAAAATCAGATCTACCTAAAGGTTTGAAAGAAACTGAAACTGCATGGATAAATGGAGAAATAACAAACGATGATTTTTTGAATATTATTAACATCATTTATGAAAATGAAGCTACAGATACTTCTAAGAATAGTGACAGTACAAATCCAATTACAGAATCACAAGATAATATTACCAATACAGAATTAATCACAGAGTCACCTGAAAATACTGCCAATATAGAAAAAATTACAGAGCTGTCTGAGAATAGTAACAGTACAAATGCAATTACAGAAGTATCTGAGAATACTAACAGTACAAATGCAATTACAGAAGTATCTGAGAATACTAACAGTACAAATGCAATTACAGAAGTATCTGAGAATACTAACAGTACAAATGCAATTACAGAAGTATCTGAAGATAATACCAAATTAAACACAGATGAATTTCAGATTGATTTTGAAACTCAGCAACTATATTTACAAGAAATGAAAAATTCAATAAAGATTTTAGAGAGAAAACAAGTTAGTCAAGACGAACAAAAAATTGATAATTTAAAAATGCAGCTTGAATTACATAAAAAAGCATTAATGTATTATTATCACGGAAACTATGCTGATGCTGTCACATATTATGATAAGGTGATTGAAATAGAACCTCAAGATGCTCAAGCATTGTACGATAAAGGAGTATGTATGGCAAAACAGAATATGTTTGAAGAATCAATAGACTATTTCAATAAAGCAGCAGAAATCAAGACCAGAGATCTTATTAATAAAACCTAAATCCGTCAGACAATAAGGGTTTACACATTATTCCAATACTTGAGAGTAGTGCATTACAGTTAGAAAATATTGTAGGGATTAGATGACTTCAATGTTATTTTTTTTATACAAAAGAATGGCGCGGGGAATGGGATTTGAACCCACGAATCATTTCTGACATGGGATTAGCAATCCCACGCCCTACCAGGCTAGGCGATCCCCGCACATCAAAAGCTAAACAACATCTGTAAATAAAGTCATTCTTCGCCAAAGCGAGTATAATTTTTAACAATATCTTCTAGCAGCATTCTTTTTCCTCCAACAATTTGAAGTTCTACTTGAATTTTTTTATCTTTGATTGTAATGATATTGTAGGTGTTTTCAAATAATCCTCTAGTCCTATCTGAAGCTGCAGTTCCTGCATTTACAATTGCCAAGTCCTTAAAATTCCAAATCCATGGCCTGTGCTTGTGTCCACATAAGACAAGATCAACTTTGGTATCTAATATAGTCCGAAGTACATCACCTGCATCAATTACTGTTAATCGGTCTGAACCAGTATCAGGAATGCCAACTAGATGATGATGCATTGCTAAAATCTTAACCTTATCAGAATATTTGTTCATGGTTCGCTCTAGCCAAAGGTTTTGGCGGTATCCAACTTCCCCTTCGTTTCTGTCAGGTCTTGCAGTGCCTATTGTAACTAACACTACATCATCACTAAGCTCATTTATTGTCTCAAATGGAAAGAATTTTTTAAACGCAAGATACCCGCTGTTCCTATAATCATGGTTGCCGCTAATTGCAAATATTTTTTTACAGTCAAATTTTGCTATGACTTCTTTGCATTTTTGATATTGCTTGATTAGCCCTTCGTCTGTAAGGTCACCTGTTATTATAATGGCGTCTGGCTTGATTTGATTTACCTCTTCTATTACCTTTGCAAAAACATCGCCTTGAAACTGGGAACCCATGTGAATGTCTGATAGCTGGACTAGTATCATATTGAGATGTATGAAAAATTGATTTAATAAATTAGTCCTACATAAAATATGTAAAATTATTTTTTGATACCAAGGTAGGATTAAATACGAAGGATCTTAAAATTTGAAAATTGACAAAAAAAGCGGCAGTCATTAAAGGAGACGGAACAGGTCCTGAACTAGTTGATGCAATGTTACATGTGCTAAAAGCATGCAATTCGCAAAGTGAGCTAATTTTGTGCGAAGCAGGCTCTGAACAGTGGCTAAAACATGGCGGGGCTACCTACATTCCAGACCAGACTACAAAAATAATGGAGGAATGCGATGCATGTTACAAAGGACCAACTACTACTATCCCTAGACCTGATGCTCCAAGAAGTGTAGCAGTATCAACTAGACAAAAGTTTGAGCTGTATGCAAATGTTAGACCAATCAAAACCTATGACAGATTATCTCCAGACAAAAAACTAGACTTTGTATGCTTCAGAGAGGCAACTGAAGGCCTCTATGCGGGAATAGAGTTTCAGACATCTGATGATTCTGCAATTGCAATTAGAAAAATAACCCGTAAAGGATGCAAAAGAATTGCTGATGCATCCTTCAAGTGGGCAAAAAATCACAATCTAAAAAAAGTATTTGCCATTACAAAACGAAACATACTCAAGCAAACTGATGGGATCTTTTGGGCAGAAATTGAGCGTGCTGCTAAAGAAAACCCAGGAATAGAAGTTGAAGAGTATTATATTGATAATATGACCCAGCAGCTAGTAAAAAATCCAGAAAGATTCAACAATTCTGTCCTAGTTAGCACAAATCTCTTTATGGATATTATTTCAGAGTGTGCATCTGGAAATGTCGGCTCCATTGGATGTGTCTATTCTGCAAACCTTGGAGACAAGTATGCAATGTTTGAGCCAGCCCATGGAAGTGCACCAAAGTACAAGGGACTAAACAAGGTAAATCCTACTGCAGCAATACTGTCAGGTGCATGGATGGTAGAATATCTTGGTGAACCACAAATAAGAGATGCAATTTTTGCAGCAACTGAGCAAGTAATCAATGAAGGAAAGTATGTCACATATGATATTGGCGGCAATGCTGGAACAAAGGAAATGGCAGACGCCATTGCACAGATTGCAAAAAATAAATTAAAAAAATAATTTTAACTGTAAAGTTATTTTGAAGTGTCTAGAACCTCCTTACCTATGACAAAATTCCATCCGGCAGTTTGTTTTTCATGGTCAAATTGAAAATAATAAAAGACTCTGAACATTTTATCAGACAGTATACAACGTTTGGTCAAGAATCCAAGGTGGTGTGATTTTATTGTAGATATGGTTGCAACACGGATTGAGCTTTTCATATTGGGTTCAATAACATTGCAAAATACAATGTACAGGTGGTTTGACATTTCTGGTGGAGTAAGACTGGCAAAGGTCTTTTTTTCTTGAGGATCCTCTCTTATTTCATTTTCTTCAAAGTTTTTTAGTATAATTGATTTTGTCTTTTTTTTACATGCCGGACAAATTATTTCTATTTGAGTTAGTCGAGTCATGCAAGTGATTTGTTTTCCTAAATGATAAAAGATTTCTTGCCAAATGCCGCGTTCAATGCGAGTTTTAGGAAAATTTATCGTTATATGAGACTAGCAATAATACTAGAACCATGAAGCTTCCCCCAAGGCAAGATAGTACGCACTCTGGACTAATTCATGCGCATTTTTTCTTTGTAGACGTAGTTGGAATGTCAGACCCTTCAATGTCTACTAAAACTCAGATAAAAAAAATTGAGGTTCTAAACAGGTGCATCTCTGAAACAGAAGTTTTTACAAGCACTCCAAAGGAGACCATTTTGATGCTGCCAACTGGCGATGGCATGTGTCTTGGTTTTTTGCAAGGGCCAGAATTACCTTTGCATCTTGCAGTTCAGCTCCAAGATAAGCTAAAAAAATACAATGACGGAAAAATTCCCACCGAAACCGTTAGAGTAAGAATTGGACTACACAGTGGAAATTGTTTTGTTGTAAAAGACATTAGAGGCCAGGATAATGTCTGGGGCCCAGGCATTATTCTTGCAAGACGTGTAATGGACTTTGGAGACGATGATCATATCCTGCTTAGCCCTAGACTAGCAGGAGACCTCAGAGAGATATCTGACGAATATAGAAAAATCATAAAACCTGTTCATGATTTTACAATAAAACACGGACAAACCATTTTGGTTTATTCTGCATATGGCGATGGATTTGGGAATCCAAAACATCCCTCAAAGGGTGAGGCAACTAGGAGCCTGTATGGTCAAGAGCTCCTCAAAATGCAACAAACCACAACATATCCTTCTGTTCAAGTTGATCTTACCATCTTAGACCCAAAAACAATGCTAGTACAACACAAGCGAACCTATGAGGTTGCAAATATTTCTGATGAGCCAATCTATCATGTTTTACATGGAATTGCTACTGATGTAGAAAAGTACTCGCTAAATGATCTTAATGTGCAAGTATATGATGAAAATCACAGAGAGATGAAAATATCTAGCATTAATGTTGATAAACCAACATCAAAGGAATTCACTACTGCATTTAACAAACCAATTCTTAAAGGTGAAAATAATCGCAAGTACACACTTGTTTATGATGTGGAAGAGCCAGAAAGATATTTTGAGAATGCATTTTTGATTGATGTTTCCAAGTATGTTTTTAATTTCAAGTATCCTGTAAATGGAGGCAAATGCAATCCAGTTTTTTATGAAATCAACCAAGAAAGCGACGAAAAAACAAAATCAAAGATACTCCCAAAAATTGAAAAAATTGGCACTTTTAATATTGCAAAGTATATTCGTAATGAGAACATCAAGGGCGAGACCTTACGAGTAGAGTGGTAATGTAATAATTTCACTTTTTTTTATTAAAGTATTAAGATATTATCAAATTACTATGGGAAATGAATTACCAAGTTCTTTATGATTAAATATTCGGTATATTAAAAATCACAATGGGGCATTTGAAAAATCTGGGATTTACAGCTATTTTGGTAGTATTATTCTTAGGTGTATTATTTTTAGATCAGATTCAAAATTCATTTTCAGATTTAATGTCAACTGTGGAGGATGATTCTCTTAGTTTTTTTGATTCATTATCTACTGCACATGGAGTAGTAGCAAAAGGAGCTAAAGTGCCTGGCTCCACTCCAGATACTAGAGCCCCATCAGCTGTAATGGATGATGGCATCCCTATTGGTCTAGTTGTGCCAGCAAACTTTAATGGAAGAATAATTTTTGCCCAGAACGAGACGGCTACCTCTTCAAAATATACTCTGGTAAGTCAAGTGACCAACATCATCCCAATAAATGGTACTGCAGGCGATGCACCAAATGGTTACGAGTGTGAAGGAAAATGTGATGTAGTTTTTTTAATACACGAGTCTGATCTAAAAAAAGTTAATCTTCCATTTACAAAGGACGTGATATGCAATCTGGTAATATTACATGATGTAAATGATGATGGTGATTTTGATGATTCTGATGAAGTATTAAATACAATTGTATCAAACGGTGGGACATTTCCTGGGAGCTCTAAGGCCAATAGAGGAACAGGAACTACTACTCCAGGTATAGTAGATTGTGGAGTAAAAGGAGACGAATCTGGTGGAGATAAGGGAGGTGGAACTCCACCAGCAGGCTTTAGAGTGCGCGCAACTCATGTACCAAGTTTTTCTAAATTTGCAGTTGGCGGTGTAGTGTCATTATCAACAGGTGGAATTTCGCTTTTTAGTGGTGGCGGAGGAAGTCATGGTAGTCCCTCATCGTTTGGAACATCATCATTTGGAGTAAGCTCTGGCGGAGAGGAAGGGTTTGGTGGCATACTAAGTGACAACCAACAAAATACATTTGCTCAAACAAAGACTATCAATCCTGGGCAAAAGACTACACTTAGATTTGACTTTACCGAAGGAGGCGGGATTGGAAATATTGAGCATGTTGCACTGTTTGCAAACATTAGAGACGGGCAAACAAAGTACGACAGTAACACATACATTTTCTATGATCCTCTAAAATCACCACAAGTAACCGTACATGATCCAGAGGGATTTTTCTCAGATGCAAACTTTGAGCTTTTGCAAAAGGATGCTACAAATTTTGTCTTAAAGTTTGATCTAACTTTTGCAAAATCTATGCAAAAATCTGACCTTATCTTAGAGTCATGGAACCTACAAAAATGGTCATCATTAAACAAAATTCCTAATGCAATTGAGGTTGAATCATCAGGAATTATTCAAGAACAGCCAAAACCAACTGCAGAGACCTTTTTGGAGGATGTAACAAACGACCATGTAATTCCTGTGTGGATAAAAAGTAATGCAAAGTGGTGGTCTGATAATGAGATAGATAACCACGGTTTTATCTCTGGAATCGAGTATCTCGTAAATAAGGGCATAATCAAAGTACAATCCACTACAAATGATGAGACTTACATCCCAGAGATGAAACCCTGGATTAAAAACACTGCAGGATGGTGGGCAGATGATATGATAAGTGATGAAGAATTTGTCTCATCAATAGAGTGGTTGATCTCAAATCATGTCATTAGGCTAGTCTAGACCCCCAACTATTGCAAAAAAAATTCTTGCAATACTGCAAGAGCCATTTTTAGGCAGGGTACAAACGTTGCCATATCACACAGAACAGAAGACTATAACCAAGCCGATGAGGCTAGTCCACTAGTGTAACTTGAACAACGTCAAGTTCTCCAAGTAAATGTAATCCATCTGCCTTGTCGTAATAATGATAAGTGCCTGGTTTTTTGGGCAAAAGTGTCAGAGTATCCTCATCCCCAGGCTGAAGCAGTTTTGTTTGAACATCAAGCCCATCTATGTAAAACATATGCGGTGATTTTCCATGATTTACAACTGTAAGAATATAGGCATAGTGTCCAGATCTAGTTACTAGTGTAGGATTCTCATCTCCTCCAATTCCTATCACCCCCTGTACCCTTACCTTTCCATTTTCTTCAAAGGCCACAGTTTGTCTTATCTGCTCTGGAAGAAAAATCTGAATAGGTCGAAGGCTTCCTTGCTCTGCAAATACAATTAATACTGCAAATACTGCAATTCCGATTGCAATTACAGATAATACAAAGGAATGTTCTGATCTTGCTATATCTTAGAGAATCAAAGTCAAGTATATTAGATTTTGAAAAAAAAATCTGTACTATAACAAGAACTTGGATATTTAATTTAGAATTTAATTTGATCAGATCAGAGATTTTTTTTGGCCTCTATTAGTAATAGTTCTTCAAAAAATAATTTTTTTCTTGCAACTATACTACAATCAAGTCCAAGTTTTTCAGATTCTTCCATTAATTTTTCATAGTTTGATAATGATGATGTAACAAAGAGCATCTTTCCAGAATCATCTAGGCATCTAATGGCTGATTTTATTATTTTTAGAGGAACCTCGACTCCTTCTTTTCCGCCATCAACTTTTCTATCTAATATTTCATCAGATTGAAGATAAGGCATGTTACAGATTATAAGATCAAATTTACAGTTTAGGGCTTCGGCACCATCACAGCAAATAGAATTTTTTATTTTTTTATTTTGATTAATCAAGGAGTAAAAATCAATATCAGTTCCAATTACTTGCAAAAAATTTTTAGATAAAGTTCTGGTTAGATAGCCTGAACCAGTACCAATGTCTAGTGCGTATTTTCCTCGCTCATTTACTAGGTTATCTTCTAGAAAATAGGTATCCTCTGAAGGAGGATATGGGTCATTACTTGAGAATTTGTTTTGCAATGCTAATTATCTCATCTCCACTAAGGTCTTCTAGTCTTTTGTCTGACTCTATAACCTTTCCAAACTGCTTTGCAATGTTTTGCAATTTTTTTCGTTTGTATGAAAATAGCTTATTTACCACCTGAATTTGCTCCTTTGGAATTGTGTTTTTTCTTGTTAATTTTAGCACAACAGAGTCAACCTGTGGAGGTGGAGAAAAATTATTCTTGTTTACATTAATTACAGATGAAATGTCTGCTGCATAATTTACCAGTACAGATACTGCCTTGTTTTTTTCTGCAATCTTTTGAGCAAACTCCTTTTGAACCATGACTACTGCTTGCGTAAATTTTTTCTGCACCAGCCACTCCATTGCCTCTCTACTCTTAGAATAAGGCAGGTTTGATACAAAAATTGTAAACTTTACATCTGACTCAAATCCGTCACCGTGTAAAAGTGTCAGATTTTGGATATCAGAAAATTTCTCCATTGCTAAATTGTATAGTTCTAAATCAGACTCTATAGAAACTACATGACCAGCTTTTTCACACAGTAACGGTACAAGTATGCCTTTACCAGTTCCAATCTCAAGTACTGTATCTTTTTTTGTTATACCAGCAGAGTCTACTATTTTTTTTGCAACAGATTGCGAAACTAAAAAGTGTTGGCCGAGTCGCTTTCTTTTTATCATTTTTTAACGAAGAGGTTCATTCGAGCCTCTCCGGATATTTCTTCCATTATTCTTTGAGCAATATGCTTTATTGGATCTTTTAGTCCAACTCTTCTCTGCAAGTCCTCAAAGCTTTCAAACTTGCGTTTTTCTCGCTCTTCTAGCATTACCTTCATGTATGTTTTTCCAATTCCAGGGATTAATTCCAGTGCATGTATTCGCGGAGTTAGCGGCTGGGAGTTGTTTAGATAGTCGATAAATCGTTTTTCGTTTTGTGTAATAATTTTTTGCACCACTCCAGAAATCTCACTGTGTGCAGTCTGGGAAATTTTTGCATACTCTAGCTTTCCTAGTACAGACTGGACTTTGGTTCTTCCTTGCTTTCCAATGTATATTCTCTCACCTACATCAAAGGTAGAGTTTTCTGCTCCAAGGACTTCAAGTAGAGTGAGTCTATCTTCACCTAGTGCGGTGATAATAATTCCTTCACGTCCACGTACAGTAGATGATTTGCCTCGCTCTACAAAATCAAGTACGTAAGCGTACTCTTCATATTTTCTTGGTTGGGTATATCCCCTATCCAACTAAATCACCTAAAAAATTACGCGTGCTCCTTGATAATCTTCAGCATTTTTTCTAGCGTTTCAGCTAAAATGAGTTTTTTCCAGCCAAAGGTAAAGGAACGCAGCTCAGCTAGAGTAGTTGGTCTAATGTTTACAATTTCTACTGCCTCTTCTTCTGTAATGTCACACTCTTTGACTAGCTCTTGTTTCATTTTCTTTGCTTCTTTTGGATCTATTTTTGTAAACTTTGAAACATAATCATATGTCCAGCGTTGTATCTGGTCCATTTTTTCAAGATCATGTTCTTCTAAAATTTCTTTAACCTCAGAAATAGAGACTGCCTGTTTTTTCTTTACTTCTTCCATACTACTTTACACCAAACGGTTTTACGTGGTCTAATCTAGTGATTAAGGTTTTCGTCTTGTTGCCAAGCTTAATGTGCAGAGTTATAGCCCGTCTTCCCACTTCTATCACTCTACCTACCTTACCGTGATATCGTCTATGTGGCAGAGACTTGTGTTGCCTTGGGTCTATAATGACTAGGGCTTGATCACCTACATTGTATTTTCTGAGCAAAAATGATACTCCCCTTGGAGCATCTTTTGTCATTACGGCTCTAGACTTGTGTCTAAATCCATGAGAGTGACCAGACGGTTTCTTAGTAGTCATATCGACTAGCAACCCCTAGCCCTTAATTAATCATTTACTCGGTATTTTCAGAATCTATATCCTCAGATATATCTGATTTTTTGCCAGGTACTTTCTTTTTCTTTGTTCCGTCTTCTGGATCAACTACACCTGCTTCAGAGAGTGCAAAGATTACCTCATGCTCTGGATGGTGTGGGCTGTCAACCATTCTTGCAATTCTCTTTTTGCCAGATTTTTTAAAGTAAATTCTATAGGTGCTAGTGTGTGCTACAACATTTCCTCCAATTGGTCTAGTTGGGTCTCCAAAGAATACGTCAGGGGATGCCATAACTTGGTTTGTTGCAAGTGCAGCACAGTTGTATGTTTCAGCAATTCGTACTAGTAGATGAACAAAGTGATTTAGCTTTTGTTGACGTCCTGCAAGGGTTCCTCTGCCAAGATATTCTGCACGGAATAGTCCTACTGCAGAGTCTGCAATGAGTAATTTAATATTATTTTCTTTTATTACTGCTCCAGCTTCTTCAAGTATTAGAATTTGGTGTGAGCTGTTGTATGCTCGTGCTACAATGATTTTTTCAAGTACCTTTTCAGGATTCATTCCTTGAGCCTTTGCTATTGAGACAACTCTTTCTGGTCTAAATGTTCCTTCAGTATCAATGTACAAGACACCCCCGTCTAGTCCGCCTTCTTCCTTTGTTTTTTGAACCATCACACACATTGTATGGCAAAACTGCGTTTTTCCACAGCCAAACTCGCCATAAACCTCAGTTAGTGCTTGTGTTTCTAGTCCCCCATCAAGTAGTAGATCAAGGCATTCTGTACCAGTTGAGATTTTGCCTATCTCTTGTCTTCTTTTGTAAATTTCAGTAGCTGTAACAAACTCTTGCGCAAGTAATCCCTGCTCTATTAGCTGCAGTCGGGATTTGTTTACTATTTTTTCTGCAGTCTCTCTATCCATGCCAGTAAGCTCTGCAACCTCTATTGGGCCACGAACTATTAGATCCATTATATTGTGAACGCCTGCGTCTTCTAGTTTTTTAGTAGTGACAGGACCGACGCCTTCAAGGCTGTCTAATCGTAAATCTTCAATCATGTCTCTAGGGTAAGTATCATGATATCTTATAGTATTCTTTGTGATGATCGCTGACTATATGTGAAGAACTAATTGATGATATTGGAACTTTAATACAGTATTTTAAAGCAAAATCATATCAGCAGACGAGTTTATCTACAAAGAAGAAAAAGGCAATCCCCTTTGCACACAAAAAAGGGTCTTACCAAAGGGAGACAAACGTATGATTTGTTGGAGACCAAGTTTTTAACATAGTTTTTAATAGTTAATTTTATTGCTGTAACAAAAACTGATAAGTTTGGAATTCTATTTGTTGTAATTGCTATTGCAGTAATCACAATTTTTGCCTATCCTTATTTTAAAGAGTTTCACATAACCAACTACCAATTCTTTACTGTCAGCAAAATTGAAGATAAATATGAACAACCTGTTTACTTGTCATTTCATTGGGAAACTGAAGATGAAGTAATCACTGGAAAGCCTGTAGAAGTTTGGGTGGAAACTCAATTACCATATGATTCTCCAAATGCCATCAAACCAATTGAAGTCGAATTTGAGGGAATTGGCTACTATGAAGGACCAACTGAAAAATTTTCAGATAGAATCTCCACTGTGGAAAAAGTCACACTAAAATCTACAGACTCGGTGAAAAGAATGTTCAAATCCGAACCAATTAAAATTAGATATTCAGTAGAGGGAGTAAAAAATATCAAATTTTGTGATTATAATACTAGTCCACCGTGTACGGAGGTAAAAGAGATAATAGAAGTGGCACCACGTGTAACTGCTTATAATATTTCTGTAGCTAAATTAATTTTCATTGGGACAATTGGGGTGTACGTTTTGACAGTAATTCTTGTGTGGATAACAATTAGGATACTTCGTTATTCGCAAAAATTGTCTTGATAAATCCCTCTCAATCTCCCGCTCAAACGTCTTAATTTTGCAAATGTAAAGTCACATCATTAAATATAGTTACACCACAAGAACTGGATATGCCTCATCATCTTGATGAAGTTGACACTGCAATTTTGAACTCGTTAATGGAAGATGGCAGAAAATCTTTTCGTCAGATTGGAAGAGAAATTAAAATAACAACTCCTACTGTACAGGCAAGATATCGAAGACTAGTGAATCTAGGATTTATAAAATCTATTACGCCTATTTTGGATTTGAAAAAATTAGATAAAAAGATTAAAGAAAAGATAAAACAATCTGACCAAAAAGTTACTTCAAAAGTAAAGTTAGATACAAATCAAAATATCAAAGTTATTTGTGATTATTGCAAGGGACCAGTGAATGGCAAGCCAACAGTGCTAAAATTTGCCCAGTATGAGAGGTTTTTTTGTTGCAGTTCATGTAAGATGCTCTATAAGGAAAAATTTGGTGGCAGAATAAGGTCACTTGAAAACTCTAATTAATGAAATTCCTAAATCTAGATTCTCAGTTTCAGATTGTAAAGTGATGTAGCAAAATGATAGTGTAAGAATGACTATTCAAGATTTTGTTGCCATCTTATGACTTAATCCACCTGCGATGAATTCTATTCCATTTAAAAATAGATTGACAGATATCATGCCATTTAAAATTATTAGTGACATATCAGGATATTTCAATAAGAATCCTGTCAAAGTTACAACTATAGTGCCAATTACAATTTTTGAAATTCTAAATGCTTTTGCTTTGCCTCTTCGAATAATTCCTGTTACAATAAATCCAGATCCTTGAATAATTACAAATATAAAAATAAACCAAATTGGTCTAGATGATGGGTCAGTTAGATATATCATAACAAAAAATCCAATAATGATTGCAATAATTCCTATACCAATGTCAATTAATTTGCTAGCCTTTGATTCTTTTTTATTTAAAATTCCAAAAAGTATGTGTACAATACCATTTAAGAATACAGCTATTACAGGATATGTTAAGAAAAATGGAAGGTTAGCATTTGTTATATTAAAAAGACTATAGCATGAGTAACCAATGGCAATTCCTCCAATGATAATCTTGATAGTCTTTAACAATTTCAAAAAATTATTCTAAGGAACTTTTAATGATAAGGCTGTGCAGGAAAAAGCAACACGGTCTCTTATTTCTGATTTTTCTTGCCCTGAGTATTGATAAAAGTTAATCACATCTTGCAGGTATGTTCCGTAAGCGGTTGGTTGACAGTTTGAATAAGACCATGTTTGAATAACTGTGCTATCTCCAGCAATCACGTCAATATCTACATCAAAAGGACTAAGAGTTGCACCTCTAGTCATCCATCTATCAATTCCTCTGTACAAGTCTTTTTTATCCATACTAGGTAGCCCTTCTAAGTAAAATTCTGGTTTGTCCTTAAAGTAGTACATTGGAAATTTGTATAACTCTGTTCCCTTACTCTGGGAACTAGTTGATTCAAATTTAGAAAATGTAGAAACAGTAAATGGTTTTTCAATTAATCCGTTAGAAAAATGAACAATAAAAAATTGTGCACGCTCATTATCAGTTAAAGATGATTGAGCAGCAGTAACTTCGATTTTCTGTGGAATATTGATTATTCCGTTTGTAATTAGATACTCTAATGATTTTAGGTATTCTCCTTCACTAATAGAGCCTTCAGACCACCACTTGGCATTGTTTTTTACCCATTCTGGTATTGAAGAGGAATCAGCTAGAACACTAATAGAAAAAGCAGTTACTAGTAATGGAATAATTGTCATCAACAATACAACTTTGCTTGTTGGCATCTTTAGAATCAATTAGAATTATTTGTACTAAAGCCCCCAAGATATATTTATTCAAATTTTTTTCAAAGCGATCTATATATTTCTCATAGTAATTGTCAAAATATCTGCTATGGCAATAACTAAGATCCTCTGTATGTTATTTGTATTTATGATTTTTAGCAGTTCATTAATTGGTTTTGCTTTTGCACAAAATGATATGTCTTCACAATATGATTTTACAAAAACATTTGATGAGCTTGATAATCTATTATCTACCACAGTAACTGCAACTTTGACTGGTCTATCTTTGGCTGGAGCAACTTTTCTTGTAAGAACCTTCAAAGATGAAGAAAATGAAACTAAACTACATACACAACAAGCTCAGAAAAATTTCATAAAAGCGTTCCTCATGTTTCTAATATGTACTATTTTTATTTTTATTTTTGATTTTATAGAAATACTTGGCAAAGAGCCCAACATTTACGTACTATTTCTTGATTTAATCATAACATATGGGTTTTTTGGTGTAGGTATTATGTATCTCATAAAATCTGCAAAAGAAATGTACATCATGTATGGAAAATAATTAAAAATTCAATAATGTTAGTGCCACCATCAACAGAACTAGTTGTTAGCCCTAGCGAAATCAGTAGGATTAGAATTAAAAACAAATGACTCATAAAGCAATATAGATGAAATTCCATTTTAGCCTTATTGCGATAGTTTTACTATTGATAATTGCAGTTCCGTCTGTCTTTGCTATTTATTTACCATCAATAGACAATAATTTGAATTTAGTTGATCTAAAAATAGTAGATCTCCAAGTCCTTTCAATGGATGACACACCATGGGAATATCTTGATGATGCAGATCTTGTAAAAATAACAATTAACGTTACAAACAATGGGCTTGATTATCTTCTCTTAGATAATAAAATGCTAAAACTTTGGGCAATGGAACCAGATTATAGAAAAAGCAGCTCAGACAATGAGGTTCTTAAGCTTGTAGATAATTATTCCCCAATTTATGACGATGAACTTGCAGTCATATATGAGAATTTAGATTCACGTGAACTCTTTGAAGAATGTGATCACATACATGAGATTGTAAAAATTGGGCAATCAAAAGTTTTTACAATTTGTTTTAATGTATTAAGAATATGGCATAACGAAGTTCTAACCATAGATGGGCATAAGCAGTACTATATTGTTATGATGAATAATCAATATGCCTCTTCATGTCCCAATTGCAAGAAAGTTCCCTTGTCTGAAATATCTGTTCCACCCACTAAATACTCCACTCCAAGATGGGTTCAAAACCTCTTTGAGTGGCACAAGCAAGGAATTGTTTCAGATCAAGAGTTTGAAAATTCAATACAGTATCTTGTTACGAGAGGTATTATTTCTAAAGAGAACGAGAAGATACAGCAGACAACTATGAATGAAAAGAATTTGCAGCTAAAAGAACATCAGGCAAGATTATCTCGTGCTCAGCAAACCAGCCTTTATGCTAGTTATATGCAGTTTTACAAGTCAGACTATGAGGAGAAGATCCTAAGTGGAGTGCTATGCAAAAAACAAAACAATATTGTGACTTTATCAGGAGATTACACAAATGATGACGCATATTATGATGCAGTATTTTTCAAGTTACTTGTAATTGATGAACAAGATAATGTAGTATCAACTAGTCTTTCAAAGATTGTAGATGTTTCATCAAAAGAGTTTAGACATTTTGAAGTTTCAACGCCATATGCGGGAAAAATAAACAGCTGTTTTGTTAAGATAGATTCTAAATTCCCTTAAGAATACTTTATGATAATCCAGAAAAGTTTCTCTATAATATAGCGATTCAAAATTAATATATCAAATATATCATCAGTTCTGTAATGGCAACAGGAAAAAAATTCTTCAAGAGTTTTAAGAAAGATATTGATGAAGAAGTCCACAAAGTGGCAGACAAAATTAGTGAAACAGAGGAAACTATAGAAGATCAGATAAAAGATGTTGGGGAAACAATAGAAAAAAAATCAAGAATAGCTGGGATGTTTGCAAAATTTCATCTTGAAGGTGCGAAAAAAGAAGGAGCAGATATCAAAAAGGCTTTAGAAAAAAAAGATCTAATATATTTAAAAACTGATGCTTTGGCAGTTGTTCTTAGAAAATTGGGTGGTTTAGATGAGTTTCTTGCAGTTTTTGAAAAACTAACAAAGGAAGGATATTTACTAGTTTGGACAGAACCTGTATCAAGTATTCTACCTGTTGGAATGGGTCTAGTTGGAAATTTCTATTATTTTCAAAGAGGAAAGTTAATCGCATAGACGAATTTTGTATTAAATTTTGATAAACCCATTATTTATCATCCATTGAATACTTTTGAAAAATTCATCATCTTTTAGTAATCCCTGGCTCCACCATCCCACATCCTGTCTAAGCCATCCAGCTAGCTGCTTTTCTGGAGCTCCTTCAGCTTGAGTATTTTCTGGAATCACGACAATACCTTGGTTTATGAGATATTCTAGTCCTTTTGCAAAGTCTTGATCAGATATTTTTGTTAGTGACCACCATTTAGCATTATGTCGAAACCAATCTGGAATCATTTGTTTTTGTGTAGATTGTGCATATGATATGGGTCCACCTACTGTAAAGCTTACTTGTAATGGACTAGCCAAAAGATTTTCAGGTTTTGCAAAATGTGAATAATCCGATGGGTCATTTCTATCAAGTACATTTTGTGGGAGTAGGGTCAGATACGCATCAACTTGATAGGGTTTTTCAGCATCAAATGAAAAAGATACTGCAGGACTCAGAGTCTGACCAGGTGAAAGTCGTCCTGTAATCCATTTAACTTGTTTTTGTAAATCGTCTGTGGTTACTACATAGGCAAAATCCTGTTCAGTATTTTGATTATTTTTAATATCAGCTGTAAACTGTACTTGTTGGCCAAGTTGTATGGAATTAAGACGAGTGCCCTCAAAGTCTACTGGCCTAAGATTTGAAAATTCAATATCGCCTGCAGCATAGATGCCAGGAAAATTTATGGCAAAGAAAAGAAAAAATATTGCTATTAGAAATATTTTGTTTCGCATGTTCATTTTTTCAATCTTTTTCTGCCCTATAAAAACAAAAGGAAGAATTTGTCTAATTTTATGAAAAAAATTTACTTATAGCGAACCATTTTGTAATCTTTATTACAAATTTCGCAAAATTGAATAAAAAAACTAGCTGAAAAATAATAATCTTAGCTTATCAAATGTTATGAACATCTATTGCATATCATTAAACATGAAAACAGAAACAAGTGTTATGAAAAAGATGGTTCACGCATCTTTTAAGAAGGTAATCGCCTTTGATCTTCTCTTTTTAGGATTGGGGATACCTATCGGTGCTGGCATACTTGCTGCAATCCTGTATCTATAGGATTGCTAATTTTTTTTATATTGTAAAGTGAGTTAACAAAATTGGTATAGAATCAATTTATTGTATAATCTTACTAGGATTACCCAGTCCCAATATATTCAGTTCAAATTCCAAGCCCGCATCAAGTGGATGGAAATTAGATAGTGCATGATATTTTGCATTAGAGGGAATCAAAGTTGGAAATTTTCATAATGTGTTTTAAATAACTTTGAACATAGATTGTCATGATATTAAATAATGTGGATTTAGACAAAATATCCAAAACCCTCGAAGCTGGGAAAATGAACAAACAATCACTTCTAAAACCCGTGAAACTTCAAGGAGAATGGATTTTAGACACTGTGAAAGGTTATCAGTTCAAGACAGAATTATCATATGAAAAAGGAAAACAGGTAATTGAGGTTGATTCACCATCGTTTCTTGGAGGAAACGGAAACAAACTTGGTCCTATGGCTTATTGCATAGCTGGAATTACATCTTGTTTTATTGGCACGTTTGCAGGCGTTGCTGCATCTCAAGGAGTAAAACTTGTGAAATTGAGTGTAAACGCACAATGCGATGTGAACTTTGCAAAGACTTTGGATGTTGCAGACGAACCAATCATGAATGGAATAGAGTTTGATATAGATGTCAAAGCCGATAATACGGACAAGAAAAAACTTGAACAAATACTAAACATGGCACTTGAGCGATGTCCTGCAATGTATAGTATGTCTCATAACATACCAGTAAATGCTAAAATCAAAAACTAAAAGAAGGGCTATCCAATACCAATGCCATTAGTAGTCACTCTCGTCCATAATATATCAAGGAGTTCCTAAATAATCTTAAAATCTTTTTAAAAAATCTAGCATGATATTAACAAATTTACGATTATTTTATTGAATGCCTGCGCCACCTTTTGGTTGTTTTCTAAACTCTTCCATCTTTTTAAAACAAAAATGTAATTCTTCAGGAGAATGTTTACTCTTTACTCGTTGACACATTGAACAAATCTCTTCTTCTTTTTTTGGCTTTGAAGGTTTTGCAATCATAAAAAATATTTAAAAAAATTGGATCATAAATTGTTGTACATCTCATGAAAGGGTAAAGCCACAATTGTCACATTTTTGACTTTGAGTCATCTTTCCTAACTTCATTTCAACTTCAGTACCCATTTTACAACTTCTACATGTAATTCTTAATTTAGCCATAATTACGCTGGCAACGATAGTTTACACATATTTTCATAATGAACTCTCAAAAACTCTCTAATGTTCTTGTCATCTATTTTATCTAAGGGGGCACCGTTAACTACGATGCTAAGATATTTTAAATTAGAATCAATGGCGGCTAAACTTTTTGACACAGAATCATTATCCCCATTTAGTAAGGCTTGAGCAACTTTTGTTTCTGCTGCATGTATCTCTTTTTTGAGCTGTTCAATTTCATCGTGTAATTGTATATTCATGATATCTACAGTACAGTTGTCAAAAATATCTTTGAGCTTTGATTTACTTTAGATTTGTTTATTTTCAGCAATTAAATCAAACAAATCTTCAATTATTTTCTCATTCACTATGAAATAATGGATAATCAGCTGGAACATATCTGGCTATCTGTTTGGGATCAAATTCAAAGTTGTAGTAGATTTCACATTTTCCATTCTTCTAATTTTTTTTGTAACAATATCGGAAATGTCATTATACGTAGGAGCCACTACTTTACAAATTAGATCATAAGATCCAATTACAATATCGCCTTCAATTACCTCTGGGATATTGCTAAGATCGCGTAACACCTGATCTTCTTTTGCCCGCTTACAGTCTATAGCAACATATGCCTGAGATGAATGTATGTCTAAAACCTCTCTCTCATCCGAGCTCAGGGTTTTTCCGAAAAAATCATTTTTATTATCTGCCATAAGGGTAACAGTGGCCTGAATTTTTGGAACCTTTCTGATTCTTTGCGTTATTGATTTTTTTAGCTTGTCTTCGCTATCGGATTCCATCTTTGCTATAACATCATAAGCTCCAAAGCATCCATAAACTTCTTTAACTGTATCAATTAATTTTAAGTTTAAGATAACATAGCTATCTAAACCAGAATCACAAGAAATAAGCACATACGCTTTATTCAAAGATTCATCATCTTGTAAATTCTTGTCCTCCTATTCCCATTAGAGTAAGAGTTGATCTAATTCTATCTATTTTTCGTATCTTCCACGTAATTGTTTCTCTTAAGGTATCTAGCTCACTGTTATCAACTTTAGCAATAATGTCGTAGGCACCAAAAGTACCCTGGATTTCTTTAACATCTTCAACATTTTTGAGTGCCTCGATTACATCATCTTCAGAACCAAGATCACAATTTATCAAAACGTATGCAGTAACCAAGTTGTTTAACCTCCAGTTGCTGCATCAAAGAGAGCACACTCACACTTGTCTCTTTGACCACAATATTGGCACTTGCAGTGACAATGAGTAAAAGGATTGTGACATTGATTACAATCTGCATAATCATCAGAATCAAAAAGGTTTTCAATAACTACTGGGATTGATTCAGACATTTCTTATCCTCCAACTAATTATCTATATTCTCCATCTCTTTTTCTTGCCGATTCTCCAATAAGGGTAGAATGTAATTTAAGTCGAATTAGTTTTGCAAAAAGTTTTTTGTCGTCAATATTCTCATTGGCAATATCTTTAATTCGTTCATTAAGAACTTCAAGCTCCCAAAATGTCATGGTGTATAACTCCTTTTCTGGCGTAGGATTTTCTGCCAGTCTTAGTATAGATTCATAGCTAGGGTTATTGTATACCACTGCCACAGGTTACATACGTATGTATAATATATTAGGATAATTCCTTTTATTCTATAAATTCATTAATAGATCAAGTATTATATCTAACAAATGTTTACTTTTTACACAATTCATGATATATATGATAATAACCAATATCATACGCTCGATAAAGACAAGGTAAAAGATGTGCGGCCAACCCAGAGTTTCAAACACCAAAAAACTCGCCCTATCTCATGGAGGAAATGGCACAATGGTGTCGTTTTCAAAGTCGATGACTTGAGACATGGCTGCACATTGTTTTTCCTTTTTTATTTTCAGGATTCTTTTGTCGAACAAATGAATTTGGATGATAGTTTGCACAACAAAACAAAAAAGGTGATGTTAGGATGGTAATGGTATTACAAAAATTTCTAACATGTGCTCATCAAAGTCAGATCACTGATTCAGTAAAAGGTGAAATTTTCTGTAGCAATTGTGGAGAAATTTTACAAGATAAAACAATTGATGCAAATAGTGAAAATCAGATTTTCAACTTGAATGATTTCTTTCAGACTTCCAGAACCGGCAGTCCAATAAAACTTTCACAACATGATGGGGGATTAAATACATTCATCAATTCAAAAAATATAGATTCTACTGGAAAAAAACTATCAACTAAAATAGTATATGAATTTAATCGTCTAAGGACTTGGGATAATCACAGCAAAAATCGATCATTAGAACGAACTTTTGCAAAGGCATTTACAATGCTTGATGCAGCAAAGGAAAAACTTGGCTTGCCAAATGCAATTTCAGAGCAGGCAGCTTATATTTTTAGAAAGGCAGTGAATGCTAAGATATCTCGTGGACGTGTAACTGGTGAACTAATTGCTGCATCGATATATGCAGCTTGTAGGCAGACAAATACTCCACGAACGCTTCACGAGGTTAGCAGAGCACTTGATATCCCCAAAAAAAGGGTTGCAACTAGCTACAGAATCTTATTGAAAACTCTAAACATCAAAACAGAACTACAAAAACCATCGGATTATTTACCAAAAATATGCAGTATCCTGAAATTATGTGAAAAGACCAAGAGATATGCATATGAAATTCTTCAATATCTTGAGAAAAGCGAATTAATGCAAGGCTCTAAACCTACAGTTGTCTGCGCAGCAGCATTGTACCTTTCATGTGTAAAAAATGGAGAAGAGCGTTCCCAGGGAGAGATTTCTGATGCTGCAGGCATTAGTAGTGTGGCTCTAAGAAATGTACGCCAATTTCTAGTGAGGAAATTAAATGGCTCTAGTTGAAAAAATCGTATGCTGGAATTGTAGTGCTGAAATCATTCAATACTATAATCAAAATTATAAAGGTAAGAGAGGCCGGTGCCCTGTTTGCAGCGTTGATTTTCCATTAGAATGATATTTCTGAACAAGAGTTATTAACAAATATATCCAAGTTTTAGTATAAACTAAACAATCATTTAGGATTTCATGAAAACTTTAAATTAATTTTTACTTAATAGTTATTATGAGTATTGATGAGATTGATCTCAAAATTCTAAAAAACCTGTTAGTTGACGCAAGACAATCTGCAAGAAAGCTTTCACTAAAACTTGGAGTATCAACTGTGACAGTTTTATCTAGAATACAAAAGCTTGAGAAATTAAAAATCATCAAAGGTTATACTGCAACTCTAGATGATGTGAAATTAGGATATGATTTGACTACCATAATTGAGATCTCAGTTAAAAAGGGTCAAATGGCTCTAGTTGAAAAAGAAGTCTCTACTTTGGATAACGTTTGCGCAGTATATGATATAACAGGCCAAACAGATGCCATAGTAATTGCAAAATTCAAGAATAGAGAAGAGCTAAGCGAATTTGTTAAACAACTCTCCTCAAAACCGAATGTAGAATATACAAATACACACATGGTTCTAAATACGGTAAAAGAAGATTTTAGGATCATCTAGGTAGAAATTCGTTTTCAATTTTTGATTTTAATATTATTTTAATCTCTTATAAATTACTTTGAACTCTTCTGCAAGTGTATAAGATATGTTCAGAAGATGTGTTAACTCATTCATAGTTGATTTGCCTCTCGAAAGCTGTCGTAGGATAGTCAAGGCATTAATTGATGAATTAGAAACTAGCAGTTCTCTGCCTGACCAAGTTTTAAAAGCGGCATTTACTTGTAGACAGAAATTTAGAACGAATATTTCCCAATCTGGTTTTTGATAAGTTGATGCGGGAACAGAAGGAAGAAGAACATTTTCTAGCTCTCGAAACTCATTACGTCTATCTATTAACAACATATCAAGTGCCTTTTGGGATAATGCCTTTTCATAACCATGTTTTACTATTTGCATTGATAATATTCCATTAAGTGAAATTTAAGGAATGGCTTTAAAAAAATAAAATTTTGTAAAACTAAAACCATTTTATATTAATAATTACTCATTAAATGATAAAATATTAAACAAATTTTTAGATTTTTAAAAACAAGATTATTGATAAGTAATGTTTAGTAATTTAATGGCAGAAGCATCAATGGCAGCCTATGGTGCGGCAGTAGGAGTTGCAATTGCATTGGCAGTAGTAACTTTTTCTCTACGAGGAAAGGGCCATCATGAACCAATAAATGAATAGAATGAGATGAAACCTCAGAGATATCAAGTCTTAAAGTGATTTGAAAAAATTGTGGTGTAGATTATGGAAAAATGCAAGTCATTAGGGGTTAAAGTTTACTATGAAGGTCCTGTCCAATTTGAAAAATCACGGTCAATTTACATTAGTGATCCTAGTGGGTATGACATTGAGCTCAGTGAAATTTCTGGCCGTGGTTTGTAATTAGGTTTCAAATCTTTGCATCTCTTGAAATTTACTTTGTAATATAATATGAAACTGATGAATTCAGATCCAAATGTTCATGCGTACTAAAAGACAGAAAAGCTTTTTTTCTTCCTAAATCACAGAGCGCATTCTTGGTAAGAATTTATTCTAATTGATGAGTTTATCGTCTCTTTCGTCTCTGGCCTGGCTTGTTTTGTCCAGGGAATCTGTTTAAAACGAGTCTTTTTCTAAAGTTACTTTTGTTTCTCAGACTAGAGTTTGTGCCAATTTTTTTTCGTCCTTCTACCTTTGGTGTCTGACCTTTTACCTTTCCTGCCTTTGTAAGCGAGCCGTGGGTTGCCATGACTAATCACTAGATAAAATTGAATTTATGCTTTTGTATTACTCTACCAGTACTTTACCTTAATTTTTTCAATGACTCGCTCGTGTTCTCCGCCTCTTTTTCTAGCATATCTTTCCATTGCTCCTAGTGGTACACCACCTAGTGACCTTGCTATGAGATTAAACATGCCTTTCATTGCCGAGCCGTTTCTTGCAGTCTTTACCATGAACTTTTGAATTCCATACTTGAAGTTGTGTTGCCAAGTCTTGTACATGACACCTAACTGAGCAGGATCCATCTCATTTCCAATATTGAAAAATTCAGATTTCTCAAGCAGTCCAATTGGTACAAAAGTAAGTGGAGTTGCAGTAAACATTGCATCTGGTTGCTCTCTTTCTAGCTCAGTGATTAGTCGTATGGTCTCCCAAGAGTCCTCTGGTGTTTCATCATTGTCTAGTCCCATGATTAATGTAAATGCAGGAACCCAATAGTTTTCATTTAGTGTTTTTACTGCCTCTTTGACTAGCCAGTGCCATTCCTCAGGCTTGTATGGGGCAAGTTTTCTGTCGGCATATTTTTCTATCAGTCTACGGCTGCCTGTCTCAAAGCCACACTGAACGCCAATAAAGTTTCCAGGACCTGCCTTGATTATTTTTGATAGTTGTGGAATCAGTTTCTCATCAGCAATAGCTCCTGCAAGTGTGCCATGTGTGGGATTTGTATGCTTTACACCTGTAGACATTATTGCAGTAAAGAGCTCAACTAGTGCATCTCGGTTTGGCTCCATTTGTTTTGTAGTTCGTGGGTCCATTCCATAAACAAAAATATCATCACTGTGAATCCATGCAGATGTCTCTCCACCTTTTTTCAAGTTTACCTCAATTTCCCTTTTGACTTTCTCAGGAGAATAGTATCGTAGGGATCGTAGTGTAACATCACAAAACTTACATCCACGTCCACATCCCCGCATTACTTCAACCATTCCGTGCATGCTTGGCTCGACAATGTCTGGAATGTCATCCAAGTCTGGTCTGTCCCAGAAATTAACAAATCTTCCATGAATTGTTTTATCTCCGCGCTTGAATTCTTTTATGTTTACCTTAAAGTCACTTCTTTTTCTAAAGGGATCCATGTTTTCAAATTCTCCATTCATTAGATAAGTGAAAAAGCGTCCAGCATGACCGTCAATTTCAGGTGCAATGCCGCCAAGCTCTCCTTCTAAAACTGCATACAAACCATATTCTTCAATTTTTGCAGGATCATAGTTGTATTGCCATGTTCCAGAAGCTCCAGCAATTACCTTTGCATTGCTGTGATTTTTTTTCTTTGCAGCAATAATTTTTCTATGAAGGTCTCTACAATAGTATTCGTCATAAGACATTTGCTTGCGTCCATAAGTAAATGTCATAGTAACTGGGCCCATGCCAAGTGGGTCCATCTCATATGTTCCAATAACTTGAGTTTCTGGACCAATGAATTTTTCAAGGTGGTCAGGATGAGCTACAACTACCTCGTTTCGCTTAAAGCCATCACGCAGCAAACCTGCCTCGACTTTCCGCAGTCCATATGGAGCATAGTTTGCAACTCCATTTGTGTGAGAGATAGGATTGCAGATAAAGTCAAACAAAATCTTTGGTGTAACTTGTTGTCCCAGAATTTTATACCAAAAGTCGCTTTTTGGTCTGTCTGGGTCAATGGCTGGTGCACAACCAAAAAATGTTGCAAGCGATATTCCACGATATGGAGACATTAGTGTACGATCTGCAGTTAACACAATTTTTGGATGTCCCATCTTTTACCCTAGACGAGATTACTTTTCTAATCAATTTTAAACCTTCTGGGTAAGTTCAGCCAAGGATGTAATGGAAGAGGTGACTAGTAGGCCTCTAAGATACCTGCCTTGTTTCTGTGTGTGTGACCAAATTCACTTTTTGAGAGTAAAGTTTTGCCATCAAATATTGTTCCATCCTTACACACTAGAAGGTCATTTACACAGCAGCTTCCACAAATTCCTACACCACACTTCATCATTCGCTCAAGGCTAGCTTCTACAAACATACCTTTGCTAGTTGCTATCAAAACTACCTTTGACATCATCAATTCTGGCCCACATGTGTATACTGCATCAAATTTTGCCTCCTGACATAGATTATCCATTATATCAGTGACAAGCCCCTTTTGTCCATAGCTGCCGTCTTCTGTTGCAACTATTACCTGGTGCTTGTTTTTATCAAGCAGCCTATTTGCATAGTCTTCAAAGAAGGCCTCATTTTTTGTTTTTGCCCCCATGATTAGAGTAACATCATCTGTTGGTGTAAAAAATGTCAATAATCGCATTAGCGGAACAAGGCCTGTTCCACCACCAACTAGCAAAAGCTTGCCTTTTTTTATAGTAAATGAATTGCCGTATGGACCACGTACACCAATTAGATCTCCAACTTTAAGATTGTATAATGCAGTAGAAGATTGGCCATATTTTCGTATAGTAAATGCAGCTTTTCCCTTTTCTTGCGAAATCATAATACTCATTGGAAGCTCATTTACACCAGGAACCCAGACCATTGCAAATTGTCCAGGCAAGACATTACACAATACATCATCAGAAAAAGTCAATGTCCTAACTGTAGGTGTTTCGTCTGTAACTTTTTCAATTTTGTAAATTGTTTGATGATTAGAATTTCTTTGCACGACCAACCATGTCCTCTATTTTTGAAAACCCCTTTTTTTCCATATACTGGAGTATTCCCTTGTTAATGTCATCAAAAACTGAAATCCAATTATCCCCAACTGCACTGCCAATCTGAACTGCCGATGCTCCTGCTAAAATAAACTCCACTGCATCATCCCAGCTAGAAATTCCACCGCAACCAATTATTGGTATATCATATTGTGATGAGATTTCATATACGCATCTTACTGCAACTGGTTTTATTGGAGTACCAGACAAGCCGCCTATTTTGTTGCTAAGTATTGGTCGCTCTGTCTCAACATCTATTGCCATAGCACGTAATGTGTTAATTGCAGTAATTGCATCAATTCCTGCCTTACATGCAGCATCAACTGTATCTAGATAGTTAGTTGTACCAAGGCCAACCTTTGCAATTACAGGAACATCAGTTTTTGATTTTACAGTTTTTACAATTTTTTTAACTAGGTCTGGGTCGTCTCCTACCTCCAGTCCAACTTTGGCTACATGTGGGCATGACAGGTTTAGCTCAAAGGCTATGATCTTTACGTCGTCAAATTGTTTTATCATAAATTCAAAGTCCTTTGGTATAGAACCAACAAGTGATACAATGATTGGTACATCCTTGTTAGATGAAATCATTTTTGCAAAGTTTGGAGCACCAGGGTTTGATAGACCAACTGCATTTATCCATCCCCCTCCCTTTACACCAAATATTGTTGGATTTGGATATCCATCCCATGGCTCTTTGCTAAGTGATTTTGTCACAACAGCTCCTGCCCCTGCCTGATAAATTCGATTAAAAACATCTAGCGAGATTCCTAAAATCCCAGACGCTAAAATTGTCGGTCTTGCCAGATTTATAGAGCCAATAGATGTCAGAAGGCTTGGGTTCACTTTGATTCCTAGTAAACCGTTCTCATATAACAGTTAATTTCTATTTGGTACGTTTTTTAATGGCTCAGAGAATTATTTTATTATGTATTCTGTTATTCTAACCGAATTAGGTATAGCTGTATTTGAAAATCAAAGATGTCTAAAGACATTTCCTTTTTTAGAACCAGTTGAAGATTATATTTTTGTAAAAAAGGGAGAATCACGGCTAAGTGATTTGGCAAAATTTCTATCAAATATAGAAAAAGGAATTGAGGTAAATGATCATGCGCTATTTGCAATACTTAGGAAAAAATCAATTAACGTTCAAATGATGAGTGAAGAAGACAGTGCAAAAATCCAGTCAACAAAACCAAAAATACTACAGGCTGCAGGATTTGCAGAAAATGAAGATGATGCAATGGCACAACTTCGAGATTTTGCAATTTCGTTATCGTCATCTAAAGTTTCAGAGGTTTCCCAAAGTCCAGATCTGCACGTCATCCAGGCAATTAATTCACTAGATGAAACCGATAAAATAATCAATGCAATGAGCTCTCGACTACGAGAATGGTATGGATTACATTTTCCAGAACTTGATAATATAATAGACAGCATAAACGGCTATTCACAAATCGTTTTGGCAGGAAGGCGAGATGATTTATCAAAAACTATCTACGAGGATGCAGGATTTCCAGAATCTAAAGTCCAAATGCTTACTCTAGTCACTGATAAAAGTCGCGGTGGAGATATTTCAGATGCAAACCTTGCAATTGTTCAGACTCTGGCAAAACAAATACTTGAGCTATTTGATCTAAGAAAGCATCTAGAAGATCATGTTCAAACAGAAATGAAAAAGATAGCTCCAAATCTTTCTGTCATACTAGGTACTGCAGTTGGTGCAAGAATTCTTGCCCATGCTGGAAGTCTCAAAAATCTTGCAGTAATGCCTGCAAGTACAATTCAGGTTTTAGGAGCAGAAAAAGCACTGTTTCGTTCCATTAAGACAGGAGCAGCGCCTCCAAAGCATGGACTGTTATTCCAACATGCACTAGTACATGCAGCACCACGTTGGCAACGCGGAAAAATAGCAAGAGCTGTTGCAGGAAAGGCTGCCATTGCATCTCGTGTAGACTTTCATGGTGGCGGTCTTAATCAGATGTTACTAGATAAGCTAAACGTTAGGGTAGTTGAGATTGAAAAAAAATACGTAGATGCCCCACCTCCAAGAGAGATGCAGCCGGAGCCATCTAGAGAGAGATTTAGATCAAAGTTCAATAAACCCAAGGGCAAAAAGCGAAAGAAGTTTGGAAGAAGATAAGAATTTTTTTTGGGTTAAAGTAGACGGGCAACAAAAACTGGCAACTGAAAATCTAGTTATTGGAAACCAGGTTTACCAAGAAAAACTTGTTACAAAAAAAGGCATAGAGTACAGACTTTGGGATCCATTTAGGAGTAAGCTTGCAGCAGCAATTATGAATAGATTAGAAATTTTTCCATTTGAGGAAAAATCAAAGGTGCTATACCTTGGAGTCTCCACTGGAACTACTGTAAGCCACATATCTGATATTGTAGGACCACGAGGAATAATTTTTGGAGTAGAGCATGCAAGCCGAGTTGCAAGAGACTTTTTAGATAGAGTGGCAAGTCATAGAAAAAATATTATTCCAATATTGCAAGATGCAAGACAGCCACAGCAATATTTTTCTGTGTATAGTAAGGTCGATGTTGTTTATGTAGACATTGCACAACCTGATCAAACAGATATAGCAATTAAAAATTGTAAAATGTTTCTAAAAGATGGAGGTTATATATTTTTAGTAATAAAAACTAGAAGCATAGATGTAACACAGGCACCTAAAAAAATAGTTGAAAATGAAATAAACAAATTAAGAGAAAATTTTGAAATTATTCAAGTAATTGATTTGATGCCATATGATAAAGATCATGCAATGGTTATTGCAAAATATTTAGAAAAAAACTAGATCACTTTAGCATTGCCTTGTATGGCTTCCAGCTTTTACGAACAAAACTTGGTACTTTCTTACCATCAGAGACATAATTAGCAACAAAATCAATTGTCTTTGAATCAGATGGATAACCACTGCCCAGATTGTGATGTACTTTACGCAGTTTTGCAAGTGCTCTATCACGATTTACCTTGGCAAGTATTGATGCTGCAGAAACTATGACAAATCTACTATCAGCATGATGGTATGACCTAATTTTACCACTTTTTGCCATTTTATCAATCTCATTTCCATATCTTGCAGGATTGACATCACAAGAATCAACGTATGAAATATTTGGTTTGAGCTTTGAGATTACTTTAGCCATGTATTTTGCTTCTAGCAAATTGAGCTGGTGTTTTTTAACACTGCTGTCTATTGCTTTAGGAGAAATTCTTGCAATGTAATAATTATCAGCGTACTTGATAATTTTTTCATATAGCCGTTCTCTTGCTGCAGGGGTTAGCTTCTTTGAATCACGAATACCCATTGATGAGAGTTTTTTAATTTTGGAGCGCTGAAGTGATACTCCAGCAATTACAAGAGGGCCCAAAAGAGAGCCTCGTCCTGCATCATCCACCCCACAAATAAGCACAAAGGTCTTTGAAAATCTGCAAGTATTAAACCGTTTTAGCGGATCTTTTTTTTAATTTACTTTATCTGCTTAGGCTTTCCAACCTTTGATATTCTTTAAAGATTTTTCTTGTAGTTTTTAGAAACTCTAGAGGCTCTGGGCATTCTTCAAGATGAAATCTAAAAGTTTCCTTTTGATAAAAGACAGCCCCGCAAGAACACTTGTAAGGTGGTAACTTTAAAGACATGCTATCTAATCGCGGATAGCCTAGTCATAACCCCTAGTAAGCTAAGTTTATGATTTTGCAGATTATAATACCAGAATAGAGTCTAATTTTATTTGCTTTAGTAATTATACGTCTTTTATCTTGGATTTTACTTTTTTAATAATTTCATCAGGGATTTCTGACATTTTATGAGCCTTTTTAGCATGTTCTGATATTTTTTGGAATAATTCCTTTTCGTCTTTTGCACTAGTAGACCAAGAACAGCCACTTACTACATCGCTACATGCAAACTTTTTTGCCATATTAAATAAAACATGCTTTAAGGATTTAACATTATCGGGATTAGAAGAATCATTTTAGTAGTGTCTTCTCTGTAATGCAACAATTCCAGCTAATATAATTAATGCAAAACCAACTATGCCTACTCCTAGTGATATTATCAATATAGCAAATGAAGTAAAAAATAATATCTTTCCAACCTTTTTTGGTTTTTTGATAAGAAACGAAACCACTATAACAAAAATGCACAGAGCACTTGTAGTAATTCCTGCTGCGATAAATAAATTGGTAAATCCAGAAAGATCTCTTCCTGTGTATGACTCTAAAGAGACAAGTATTCTTTGAATTGTATATACTGCAACCAATGAAGGAATCAAGGCAGCCAGCCCACCAAGGATTGCAAGGATCTGGTAAAAGTTTATGCCAATATGAAAACGAAATGGAAATGCACGTGAGCTAAATCTTGATGAAAACACTTCAGCATCAAAATATCTTTGCTGAGGAATTCCACAAAAAGAGCAAAAGTTTGAAGATGGCAAGATGGTGTTTTCACACTTGGGGCAAGTGATTGTTATTGTTTTCTCTAAATCATTTGTTGGCTGCTCATTTTTTTCAAAATTAGCATCTACAAGAGATTCAACATATTCTATATCTGAATTGTATATTTTCTTTTTTTCAATAATAGAGTTTTTGATGTGGTTTAATCTGCTTACGTCTCCAATTCCGCTATTTATCAAAAGCTCCACTTTGCCAAGTAATGATTTGATCTTCTTTCACCTATGAAGTGTCTAGTCCCAACTTTCCATATTAAAGAATTTATCATAATTTATCTTACAAAATTAATAACATTGTTTTTGCAGTGTCTCATATTATTCCATGTCACGATATGTTGATAGCAAGTCTTAATTGATCGTGCCAGTACATTTGTATCCTGAGAGTATGACAAAGGTAGCCCCCCTTCCCCCCGCACCGGTTTTAATGACTTGTTTTGGTCACTGTGGGATAGGATTAGGAGCCGAGACTTATCGTAGATTATTGCTTGATGTTGGGGCAAATCCATTAAAACCAACCCTGAAAAGCTCAAAGGAAGAGTCCAGAGTTTTAAAACGATATGGAAGCACCATACTCCGATTCTCTCCTGCCTATGGAGCAGGTGAGATTCCACTTATTCCAAGAGCCCTCCTTGTTGATTTAGATCCAAGAGCTGCAAACCTGATACTTCAATCATATCCAGATCTTTTTGCATTACGTGAAAAACATGTAATACATGGAGCTGGCGGTGCTGCAAGAAATTGGGCTGAAGGAAGGACAAGATTCACCCAAGAGATGAAATCAAAAGAGGAGATCCAAAAACATCTAACTGCTCTTTCACCAGAACCAGTCAGAGGATTTATAGTTCCTTTTGCCATGGGTGGCGGTACAGGTAGTTCGTTTGCAAGCTCATTTATTGAATTTGTAAAAAAAGATTCCAAAGAGCATGCTACAGTAGCTACCTTTGGATTGCTTCCAGAATTTGGATGGGATCCAGTAATTTTTGAGGCAGCTGCAATAAATATTGTCATGAATCTTGAATATCAGATAAAATATAGTGATTGTTCTATATTATTTTCAAACAAAACTCTAAGACAACTAGCACACCAACATGAAAAAAGATTACAAAAAATTCCATCCATAATTGATGACTTGCCTAAAGAGCAGGAAGTTGGATGGAAGGATTACAAGGGAATGAATCTAATTGCAGCAAATGCAATTTCGATGTTTATTTCTTCTTTTGCAAGAGAAACTGAATGGGACATGTCAAATTATAGAACGTGGTTAATTACAAAGAGACCAAAGTTTGCAATTCCTTGGGTAATTCCTGTAATTGCAGAAGAAAGTCAGTGGAATAGGGAATTGACGGGTGGAAATTTAAACACAATGGATGACGTAATAACTAGAATAGGAAAAAGAGAGGATGCGCTTCTTTTTGACATTGATGAAACTGACATTAGAAACAATGGTGCCAAAAAGGATTCCTGCTGTGTTTTGGTAAAAATTAGAGGAGAGTTTGATATCAAAGAACGTGAAACAATTAAACGAATTATCAAAGATAGATTCAATATAGAAGAATCCAGAATGATTTTTGTAAAAATTCCAATTATGGATGGAGAACAAGCAAATGTCACTATATTGGTCAATACTAAAGCCATAGGAACAAAAATTCTTGAGATTGCAACAGAGGCAGAAGAATCATGGGATGGGTATAAAGAAGAATATGGAAGGTGGGGCCTATCAACAGAAGAATTCAAACAAGGATTGATGGATGTAGTCCACCAATTTAGCTAAAGGGCTTTTACTAAAATGGCCGATTTTAATTTTCTTGAGAAAACTGCAGTTAGAATAAAAGAAAATAGAGCAAAATTAGCTCAGATAGAAGAATCGCTTGCATACGTTAACACAGAGATACATGAGATTCCTCTAAAGCGCAATACCGAATCAACTTTTGCAAAGATAATTGGAGTTGGATATGATGACAGAATAGATGAGCTTAAAAAATCAAAAGATAGTCTTGAAAATCAAATAAAAAATTTAAGCGATACAGTAACTTCTGACATGTCCTCATTTATTTCTGAAATTAGTTCACCAGATTTGGTGATTCCATTAGAACCAAATCCTATCATTAAAGACGGCAAAACAATTTACAAGTATCGTGATGGTGCAAAATTTAATAATATTTTTGATGTATTAAGCGAATTGCTAGGCCTAAGTGCTCCACTTGTTGTAAAAGATGTCATGCTTTCTTCAACAGAGATAACAATTGCAACACGCGAAGAATTTGAGGCAAAACAAAAGTTTATCAGCGCCATGAATGAAATTCAAAAAACCCTACAGATTAAAAAAAGTCCCAAACTATAATAATCTAGCACAGATTAATCAAAACTAAATGATACTTTGATCAAATTCTAAAAGATTCAAAATTTAAGAAATTAACTTTGCTTTACAAAAATTGATTTTATTCTGAACTTTCTCTGTGACTTTGAAAACATTCTTTGCAAAAAACTGGTCTGTCCTCTTTTGGCTTGAATGGTACTTCGCATTCGATTCCACAGTCACCGCAAGTTGCTTTGAACATTTCTCTACGTCTGGTATCCCCTGAACCTCGACTAAACCTAGAACCTCTATCACTTCTACCAAATCTAGAGCCACTACGTTCTTGTGGTTTATGCTTTTGAAAACATTCTCTACAATAAACTGGTCTGTCGTCTTTTGGCTTGAATGGTATCTCACATTCGTTTCCACAGTCACCGCAAGTTGCTTTGAACATTTCCCGCTCTCTATCAAATGGCATATCTTACCAAAAAAATGAAAAATTATGCTTTTATTAAACTATTGTAAAGTTATTTTTTGAACCTAAATTGATAAGAAATCCAATGAAGTTTTAGTTACTAAAAACCCAACTTTGAAGGAAAAATATCATTCTAGTATGGATTTTTTAATGGTTTTAGAGAGATTGATTTTTGCATTACACCATAAAATGGTCAAATTAATAAAACTCAAACTATACTGGTAGGAAAAATTTGCAGAACCATTATAGGTGAAATAATTTTAGAATTCTAATTGCAAACTAATGTAAAAGAAATTATTGAAATTACTGAGGGTGCAACTAAGATTCTAGTTCCACGTGGGTCAATCGATGAAAAAGTTCCGCCAAGGGATCCTGCTTTTTTCAATCCCATGGCAAAATTAAACAGAGATTTTTCAATAATTGCTTACTCTGCTTTTTGGAAAAATTTCCAAGGCCCAAAAATTTTTCTTGATGGTTTATCTGGGCTTGGAGCTAGAGGGTTAAGAGTTGCTAACGAAATAAAAAAAACAGATAAAGTAATTTGTAATGATGTCAATCCAAGTGCAATAAAATTATGTGAAAAATCAGCAGCTATTAATAATTTACAAAATTTCCAAACTTCAGAAAACGAGGTTTGTAAATTCTTCAATGCATATTCTACAAAAAATGAAAGAGGTTCAATTGTAGACCTTGATCCCTTTGGCTCACCTACAAAATATCTGGATTGTGCAATAAGAGCTACAATGCATGGAGGATTACTTTCAGCTACTGCAACAGATCTTCAAGTTCTCCATGGATTGTTCAATATGGCTTGTAAAAGAAGATATCATGGAGTTCCAGTAAAAACAAAATATGCAAATGAAATTGCATTAAGGCTAATTTTAGGATGTATTTGTTTAGTAGCATATAGGTTGGATATTCAAATTGTTCCTCTTTTTGTGGATAATGCCATGCATTACTACAGAACATATGTTAAGATACTAAACCGACCAGCACAAGAAGATAACATAGGTTACATATTACATTGTAAATTATGTGGTCATAGAAGTGTGGAAAAGACTCAAAGTTTTTCGTGTGAACTGTGTAATTCTAAAATCGATATAGCAGGTCCTTTATGGATTGGAAAACTTTTTGATAAAGAATTTGTAAAAACTATGCTAGAAGAGATCTCAAACTATACAGTCAGCAATCGTTGTGAAAAAACATTACAAAAATGTCTATTAGAATCAGACATGCCTGGTACCTATTTTACCTTAGATGAGATTGCTTCAAAAATGAAGGTTGCTCCAATGGGACTAGAAAAAATAATAAAAAAACTAGAAATGGCAGGTTTTCTAGCTAGCCAAACATCGCTTAATCCAACTGGCTTTAGAACAAATTGTAAAATTAATCAAATTTGTGAGTTATTTGCAGATTAACCATGATAACCAAGACAAACACAGTATAATTCACTACTAGGTTTCCTGCTTGCTAGAGGTTTTGTCATCTTTACCTTTGTAAATTTTTTCTTAACGTATTGATAAAATTCTTGTGTATATTCACCATCAAAAACCTTGAAAAGTGCGTTGCCTTTGCTTGCTAGAACCTGCTCTAAAATTTTTGCAGCAGCATAATTCAATGAGATTTGTTTTGCATGATCAACTGACCAATTTCCTGTAACCTGTGGTGAAAGATCACAAATGACTGCGTTGATTTTTCCCCCAAAATACGATTTTACTTCACTTACAATGTCGTCGTTTTCTACGTCTCCTCTAATAAGCTGGGCACGGGGTATGTCTTCCACATATGATAGGTCAACTCCCATAACCTTTCCTTTGTTTCCAACTAGCTTTGCTGCAACTTGTGTCCATCCACCTGGAGCACATCCTAAATCAAGAACAGAAAATCCACTGCCAATAACTCTATAGGATTTGT
>Ga0334722_10000688_pt1 | contig 47902 bp, 46 predicted proteins | sample C3_bottom_MG_FD_207210 | JGI IMG/M metagenome (GOLD analysis project Ga0334722, IMG submission 207210) | Sediment microbial communities from Yellowstone Lake, YNP, Wyoming, USA - C3_bottom | ecosystem: Environmental > Aquatic > Freshwater > Lake > Sediment | place: USA: Wyoming | collected...
AAACGTCGTTCCGCGGCCGAGCTGACTTTGCACCCAAATCTCTCCTCCGTGGGCCCGGACTAGCTGGCGGGCGATGGCCAAACCGAGGCCCGATCCCCCACTGGTCCGGGCTCGAGATTTATCGGCCCGGTAAAAACGATCAAAGACATGGGGGAGATCGTCGGGAGCGATGCCGTTGCCGTTGTCCTGCACCGACACTTCCACCCGCGGGCCACTTCTTTTGGCCCTGACCTTCACCCAACCGCCCTCTTGGGTGTAGCGGATGGCGTTGGAAATCAGATTGACGAGAATCTGGGCCAGGCGGTCTTCGTCGACCAAAACTGGGGGTAGCCGCGGCTCCATTTCGGCCTCCAGTTGGATACCCTTTTGGGCGGCGGTGGCCTGCAGGGCGTCGATGGTTTTTTGGACGATGGGGGCAAGGTCAGCGGAACGGAGCTGTAAAGTGAGTTGGCCGGCTTCGGCCAGTGACAGCTCTTGCAAATCGCGAATCAACCGGGTCAAACGGACCGCCTCTTCGTGCAGGGACTTCAGGATCCGCGGTGAAGGTTCCACTACGCCGTCTAAAATGGCCTCCAGATTGCCCTGGAGGACGGTCAGCGGCGTGCGCAGCTCATGGGCGACATCGGCCACCAGCTTCTTTTTTGCCTCATCGACGCGGGCCAATTCTTCCAGCATCAAATTGAAGGTTCGTGCCAGCTCGCCCAATTCGTCAGTGGCGGCGTAACTGACCCGGCCGGTGAGATCACCTTGGGCCACGCGACGCGCTCCTTCCGTCAGAGAGCGGAGGGGGGAAAGGAGCCGCCGGGAAAGGTAAAAGCCCAAACCGATGGCGAGCAGGCTGGCCAGGCCGGCTGCCCAGAGGAGGGCGCGGTTGACGGAGTTTAGGAACTGGGTTTCCAGTTGCCCGGGGCCGCGGCCGGAAGCGTTTAGGATGAGGGTGCCGATCGGACGACCTTCCAGTTCCAGGGGGATGCCATTAGCCAGGACCTCTGGCGCGACCTTTGATCCCAGCCCCTGGCCGCTGGAATCGGCGACGATCAAGCCCCTGTTGTCAACTAAGCTGACGCGGTCGGAGAGATAACCGCCACCGAAACCAGGACCTGGGCCCCGGCCGGGGCCCAGGTTGGTTCCACGTTCCAGGACCGATTGTACCCCTTCCCAGCTGCCGTGGGTACGGTAATAATCCAGAAGGGAAGCTTGGAGACGCTGGGTGCGCATGGAGCCGTAACCGCGGACATAACGGTGAAATTCGGTCTGGGTGGCCTGATTGGCCAAAAGAGCCACCAGGCCCACGGCTACAACCACCACGGCCAAGAAGGCGGCCGCAATCTTAAAAGATAAGCTCTGCGTCTTCACAAGGTCATCCCTTCTCGCTAACTCTTGGACTTGATTGTAAAACGGTAACCCACACCATAGACCGTCTGTATATAGGTGGGGTTGGCGGGATCTTTTTCGATCTTGCGCCGGAGATTTTTGATATGGGTGTCAATTGTTCTTTCGTATCCCTCAAAGGCCTCTCCCATTGCGGCATCCAAAAGTTGCAACCTGGTCAGGGTGCGACCAGCGTTGCGCATAAGCGCTCCCAACAGATTGAATTCGGTCGGAGTTAGCTCCACGGGGACCTCCCCGACTGTGACTTCCCGCGCTTCGAAATCGATGGTGATGTCGCCGAGAGAAAGACGGTTGGCGGTAGTGGTTGAGGCGGCCTGGGTCCGGCGTAAGACCGCTCGGACCCGTGCCACCAGCTCTTTGGGACTGAAAGGTTTCGTGACGTAGTCGTCGGCGCCTAATTCCAGGCCGATGAGTTTATCGCTCTCTTCATCGCGCGCCGTCAACATGATGATCGGGACCGTGGAGGTGGCGCGCAGTTGGCGGCAAACATCCAGGCCGCTTACCTCCGGCAGCATCAGGTCCAGAACGATGAGGGCCGGTTTTTCCCGGCGAGCCAGCTCCAGGGCGGTTTTACCGTCGTAAGCAACCAGGGTCTTGTAGCCGTCTTTTTCCAGATAGGCGCGCACCAGGTCCACGATCTTGGGCTCATCGTCCACAATTAAGATCTTTTTGTTGGACAGGGTTGTCATTTTCCCACTCTCCTTGCCGCACTTGGGGGCAGACTTGGACGCCTGACCCCGCCAAACCGCCACCCAAATACTCCCAGCAAACTTGGGCCGGGAGCCGACCTTGCTGCGGGCCAGCCCCCAGCCGCGGCGGATAATTACTTATGCTTGGCCAGCCAATCGGTCACCCAGGTGCGGAGGTCACTAACGCTAAATTTCGGTGCCACCTTCTCAATATCCTTCAAGGCCGTGCTGGGTGGAGTATCTTTGGGGATATCGAAAGCGTTCATTATCTCCTCCAGGGGGATTTTATAGGCGTTGGCCACGTCACTGAGCTTCATCCATCCCTTGATCTCGTCGGGGTTTTGCCCGGTGGCGGTAATGGGTTTTCCCTCTTTGTCCAGTTTTCCGGAAACGGACCAGATGCCGAAGGCTTGGGCCGTATACACAGTTCCCAACCAGGCGATGAGGATCAAAGCCACAAAGAGATAACGGTTTATACGCATGGGTTCTTCCTCCTTTGGCGAGGCATGATCATTAAAAGTCCCTCAGTCGCAATAGGCTGCCGTAATGACGGCTGCCGTCGGAACGGTCTTCCTTCTTCAGCCGGCCTGACCGGGTTTAGCGGCGGTGGGTAGGACCAGCTTGGGCAAAAGGAGGTTGGGTTCCAAAACTCCTTCTTTCGGACAGGCGGCCACGCACTCCAGACAACTGGTGCAGTCGGCGCTGGTGATAACCGTCACCGAGCTTGGTTTCAGCCCCATGGGGCATTTGGCATCACAAAGGCGGCAGTTCTTACAGAGTTCAACGTTACGTTTGATCTTGATGGGGCTTAACTTGCCCGTCAGACCCAGGACCGCCCCCAAAGGACAGGCGTAGCGGCACCAGGGACGTTCTACAAAGAGGGCAGCCACGACCGTCAGGAGAAGGATCACTAGGCCAGCCCCCAGTTCCAGTTCGGCGATGTTGAGGAGGGTGGCGTAGGGATCGTAGTTGCGGAAGACCATGGTATCGTAAACGATGGTGCCGATGAGGATCCAGACCAGGATTACGTACTTGGCATAACGCAGCCAATGATCCAGGGCGTTCACCACCTGGGGATGCGCGCGCAGCCAGCGGCGAGCAGAAGCAAAAACGGGCCCTTGCCGGAGCGGTTTGGCCAAACGATAGAGCCAGTCTTGGAGCGTCCCGAAGGGACAGATCCACCCGCAGAAGGCCGACTTGACAAAGAAGGCGGTGATCAGGGCGGCCACCAGCACCACCAGGTTAGAGAGATGGGTATGTTGCAGGTACCTGCCGCCTGAGGTGATAAACTTGTAAAGTCCTTCCAACCCACCAAAAGGGCAGTAGGCCTCCGGGGAGGCGACGATGATCCCCGAGTCTTCACCGATGATAGTGTGGCGCAAAGCCACATAGAAAATGAAGGCGAAGAACCCGAATTGGACCAGATAACGCAAGGTCCTTATTTCCCAAAACCTCTGGTACCACGTCTTTTTTCTGCCTGCCATAACCTCTGCCTCCCGTTTTTCGTTTCAGCCAAAAGGCTAAAAAAAGACTTTGAAGAAGTTATGAAGAAAAAATGGAGGGGTAATGTTTTGTGGCAGGTTGTCGCGTGCAACGCCAGAACGCCCGTTATACCGACTTCGTACCTCCTTTCCTGGGTCTGGGCAGTTGCTTGGTGAGCTTGGCCAGCTCGGTCCTGCCCGCCTCGATAAGGGTAGGGGAACAAGTCACTAAAGCCGTCAGAATAGTAGAAAATTGTCACAAACCGGTTTCGCAGCAGGAAATTGGGCGCCGGAGACGAAGTATAATTGCAATAGTTTCAATTTGACGGTCACCTCTTTGAGTCATTGGAAAGGGGGCGCTTTCAGTGCCGGGCGAGCGGAAAGAGCGGTTCATGACCGTTTCGGGGCGGGAGGTCAAGGCCATTTACCGGCCGGAAGACATTGCCGGTTTGGATTACCAGCGCGACCTGGGTGAGCCAGGCCAGTATCCCTTTACCCGGGGAGTATACCCCACCATGTACCGGGGCCGGCTGTGGACGATGCGCCAGTTTGCTGGCTTTGGCACAGCCGAGGAGTCCAACGCTCGTTATAAGTATCTTTTGGCCAACGGCCAAACGGGGCTGTCGGTGGCCTTTGACATGCCGACCATCATGGGCTACGATTCGGATCATCCTCGCGCCGACGGTGAAGTAGGTCGCCTGGGGGTGGCCGTGGACACCCTGGCCGATATGGAACGGCTCTTTGATGGGATCCCCCTCGATCAGGTGAGTACCTCCATGACCATCAACGGACCGGCGGCTGTCCTGTGGGCCATGTACATCGTCACCGCGGAAAAGCAGGGGGTTTCTCCGGATCGCATCTCCGGGACCATCCAAAACGACATCCTGAAGGAATACATTGCCCAGAAATCATACATCTTTCCCCCCGAACCGTCCCTGCGCTTGATCGTCAACACCTTCGAGTTTGGCTCAAAATATGTCCCTCGTTGGAACACCATCAGCATCAGTGGCTATCATATCCGGGAAGCCGGAGCGACGGCCATCCAGGAGTTGGCCTTTACCCTGGCTGACGGAATGACCTACGTCCAGGCGGGAATTGATTATGGCCTCAACGTCGACGATTTTGCGCCGCGCCTGTCCTTCTTCTTCAACGCGCACAACGATTTCTTCGAAGAGATCGCCAAATACCGGGCGGCCCGCCGGATCTGGGCCCGGGCCATGCGCGAGCGTTTCGGGGCGAAAGATCCGCGCTCCTGGCTCATGCGTTTTCACACCCAAACTGCTGGTTGCAGCCTGACGGCGCAGCAGCCGGAAAACAACGTCGTGCGGACGACCATTCAGGCCCTGGCAGCGGTGTTGGGTGGCACCCAGTCTCTCCACACCAATTCCATGGATGAAGCCCTGGCCCTCCCCTCGGAGCGGGCGGTCCGGGTGGCGCTCCGGACCCAGCAGATCATCGCCGAGGAGAGCGGGGTGGCCAATTTCATCGATCCCCTGGCCGGCTCCTACGTGGTGGAATCCCTTACCAATACCATGGAGGAGGAAGCCAACGCCTATTTCGAGAAAATCGCCGCCTTGGGCGGGGTGGTGGCCGCCATCGAGAAGGGCTTCTTCCAGCGAGAAATCGCCGAGTCTGCCTATCGCTACCAACGGCAGGTGCAACGCGGCGAGCAGGTCATTGTGGGAGTCAACAAGTACGTGGTCGACGAGCCGGTACCCATTCCCATTTTGAAGATACCGCCTGAGGTCCAGGACCGCCAGATTCAGCGCCTGCGCGAGGTCAAACGGGTGCGGGATAACCGCCGGGTCAAAGAAACCCTTCTCGCTTTAGAGAATGCCGCCCGGGGCACAGCCAACCTGATGCCCTATATCATCGAGGCGGTACGGGCTTATGCCAGCGAGGGGGAGATCATCGACGTCTTCCGGCAGGTTTTCGGAGAATACCGGGAAAAGGCTCTGTTTTAAGGTCGAGGGGGGAAAGACTTTGGAGAGAAAGATCCGCGTGTTGGTGGCCAAACCCGGCCTGGACGGACATGACCGGGGGGCGAAGGTCATCGCCCGGGCTTACCGTGACGCTGGGATGGAGGTTATCTATACGGGTTTACATCAGACGCCGGAGAGCATTGCCCAGGCCGCCCTGGAAGAGGATGTTGACGTGGTGGCCATGAGCATTCTTTCCGGTGCGCACATGACCCTGGTGCCGCGGGTAATCAACCTCATTCGCCAACAAGGAATTGAAGACATCCTTTATCTGGTTGGAGGTATCATCCCGGACGACGACGTTCCGCTCTTGAAGGAGGTGGGGGTGGCCGAGGTTTTCGGCCCGGGGGCCGACCTGGATGAAATCGTGGAGTTCACCAGGATGAATGTGAAAAGAAAGTAGGTGCCCATGACATTTGGAGGAGTTATTGGAACGATTGTTAACCGGAGACCGGCGGGCCCTGGCCCGTACTCTGTCCTTGGTGGAAAATGATCAGCAAAAGGCGCGTCTGATCTTAAAGGAATTATATCCGCGCACCGGCCAGGCGCACATCATCGGTTTTACCGGGGCCCCGGGGGTGGGGAAGAGCACTCTGGTCAGCCAGGTCATCACCGGTTTCCGGGAGAAGGGACGGCGGGTAGGCGTTATCGCCGTCGATCCCTCCAGCCCCTTCACGGGCGGGGCCATTTTGGGCGACCGTATCCGCATGCAGGGAGCCAGGATCGATGAAGGGGTTTTCATCCGCAGTCTGGCCACCCGGGGGCATTTGGGCGGTCTGGCGCGGGCCACCGGGGATATGGTCAAGGTCCTGGATGCTGCTGGTTTCCCGGTGATACTGGTGGAAACGGTGGGAACCGGTCAGTCCGAAGTGGACATCATGCGGCTGGCGCACACCACGGTGGTAGTGCTGGCCCCTGGTCTGGGAGATGACATTCAGGTCATCAAAGCCGGGATATTGGAGATAGGCGACATCTTTGTGGTCAATAAGGCCGACCGGGAAGGGGCCGACCGGACGGTTATGGAGCTGGAAATGATGTTGGATTTGGCCGAGAGGGAGCAGGGGGAATATTGGCGCCCGCCCATTCTGCGCACGGTGGCTCGCGATGGGCAGGGTGTGCCGGCGTTGGTCGAAAGCTTGGAAGCACACCTGGCTTACCTCCGGACTACCGGGCGCTGGGAGGCATTGCGGCTGAAGATGGGGCAAGAAGAGCTTCTGCGTACAGCTCAGGAGCTGGCGGGAGAACTCATCCGGCAGCGGGCGGAGGAAAACGGCTATCTGGAGACTCTCGTCCAGGCCGTAGGGCGCCGGGAGCTCGATCCCTATACGGCGGCAGAGGAGATTTTGCGGCGGGCCCGCTTTGGCTGAGGGGAGGCTTGCTTTGGCTGAGGGGAGCCACCAAAGACTGGACAGAACAGGGAGGGACGGAATTTGAACTTTTTTTTGACGGAAGAGCAGGAGGCCATCCGGCAGGCCATCCGTGAGTTTGCCGACAACGAGATTGCTCCTTACGCCGCTCATTATGACAAGACCAAAGAATTTCCCTGGGAGAATTTCCGGAAATTGGCGGCCCAGGGCTACCTGGGGATGGCCATCCCTGAAAAATACGGGGGAGCCGGAGCCGATTATGTGAGTTACGCCATCGTCGTCGAAGAATTGGCGCGGGCCTGCGCCACCACGGCCGTCATCTATGAGGTCCATAATTCCCTCCACTCCGATGCCATTCTCCATTTTGGAACGGAAGAACAAAAAAAGAAATACCTGCCCCTTCTCTGCCGGGGGGAGCGGCTGGGGGCCTATGCTTTAACGGAACCCGGAGCCGGATCCAACGCGGCGAACATCAAGACAAAGGCCGTGCGGAAAGGTGACCATTATGTCTTGAGCGGCACCAAAACCTTTATCACCAACGGGGGGCAGGCCGACCAGTACATCGTCATGGCCGTCACCGATCCGGCCAAAGGGTCCAAAGGGATCAGCGCCTTCATCGTGGAAAAAGACACCCCGGGGATGACTTTTGGCCCGCCGGAGGAAAAGTTGGGGATCCGGGCTTCCCACACCACGACCATCACCTTTGACGAGGCGCCTGTACCCAAGGAAAACCTGTTGGGTCAGGAGGGTGAGGGCTATAAGATCGCCCTGGCCACCCTGGACGGCGGCCGCATCGGGATCGCCGCCCAGGCCGTCGGGATCACCCAAAAAGCCATGGAGTTGGCCACGGCTTACGCCAAAGAACGGGAGCAGTTTGGGCAAAAGATCGCCAGTTTCCAGGCCATTCAGTGGAAACTGGCGGATATGGCTGTCGACATCGAGGCGGCCCGCCTTCTCCTTTACCGGGCAGCCTTTTTGAAACAACAGGGAATTCGGGCCACCCGCGAGATCGCCATGGCCAAACTCTTCGCCTCGGAGATGTCGCAAAAGCACACCAACGCCGCCATCCAGATCTTCGGCGGCTATGGCTACATCGCCGAATACCAGGTAGAGCGGCTGATGCGCGACGCCCGGATTACCCAGATTTATGAGGGGACTTCCGAAGTGATGCGCATGATCATCGCTGCCCCCATGGTGAAATAGGGAGGGCACCGCCGGCGACGGCGAGTCGGCGTATTGTCCTCGCTTCTCGGCATGATGTTCATGCTTTACCGCCTGGGCAGCCTGGAGGTAGAAAACAGCTTCTTCCCTTTTAATAATTATCCCGAATAGGTATTACCAACCAACACCATCTGATATAAATTAATATCAGGTGGTGTTTTATGAAACTTTACACAATAAGCGAGTTTGCCGAAAAACTTGGTGTCAGTGTATCAACGCTTCGAGCGTGGGATAAAGAAGGCAAGCTGGTTGCTTTACGTACACCAACCAACAAGCGAAGGTATACTGAAGAGATGCTCTACCGGGCACTGGGTATAAAGAACCGCCAGGAACCAAAGAAAATCGTTTTATACGCCCGGGTGTCATCAGCCGGCCAGAAACCGGACCTGGAAAACCAGCTTGAGTACCTGAAGGATTTTGCCGCCGGCAAGGGGCTGACCGTGGACGAAATACTTGTTGATGTCGGCTCCGCCCTCAATTATAAGCGTAAGAATTTCCTGGAGCTGTGCGGCATGGTCACCCGGGGAGAAATCAAGACTGTTATTGTTGCTCACAAGGACCGCCTGGTACGTTTCGGCTTTGAATTTTTTGAAGACCTGTTTGCCAAATTCGGCTGCGAAATACTGGTGGTCAACAAGGCCGAAGACATGTCCCCGGCCCAGGAGTTGACCGAAGACCTGATCAGCATCGTCCAGCACTTCGCGGCCAGGTTGTACGGCCAGAGGACATATAAGGCGCGAAAGCTCACCAGAACCGTCCGGGAGGCGCTAAAAAATGCAGCAGACAGTAAAACAGAAGAGCCTGCCGCTGAACAATGAGAAGTGGGCCAGGATAACTGAAACTGCCGATGCATATGCCAGGCAGAAGGACGCCTTCCTGGTGGAGTACGGGCATGTAAAATACCTGCACTATCTGGGCGAAAAGCGCAAGCTGCGGGACGAACTGGTTTCCGCCGGTTTCGTCAGTCCCTTTTGCCTGCAGGCCCGGCAGTGGAAGCTGGCCTTAGACGACGCCCTTTTCACGCTGGAGAGGCAGTTTGAGGCCGCCGTCGTTAAAGTCAAAGAATGCCTTTACCGTAGCGAAGGGGTGACCGATGAAGAAAAGCACTACGCCTTCTGGTTGCTGTACAAGTACGAGAAGCACGGCCGCGACTGGAAACGCATCCAGGCAGTCTTCACCGGTGAAGATATCGTCAGCGAAGAGATAAAGCTGGACGCGGAGGGTCGCGCCAGGGTGAGAAAGTACCTGAAGCGCGTTTTTCGCCGCGTCCTGGGCAAAAAGCCCCGCGTTAAAAAAACCCGCAGCTTCGCCGTTGATCAGCAGATGTACCGGGTGTTTGCCACCGAAAAGCGGCAGTACATTGCCGTGGCTACTTTAACCCCCGGCGAGAGGGTAGTTATCCCGCTGGCCGGGGTACATGCCGTAGAAGGCAACCTGCGGGTGGTGCTTCTCCCTGACGAAAACTGCGTAGAAATCCACCTGACCAGGGAACCGCAGACTTACCTGCCCGGTGAGGGAGAGGCAGGCATCGACCTGGGCGTGACGGAAGTGTTCACCGACGACACGGGCAGAAAATACCGGCCCGAATATGGTGAGGCTCTGCAAGAAATGTCCGACCATATCCTGGACAAGAGCCGAAAGCGCGGCAAGCTCTGGGCGCTGCGCCGAAAATTATTGGAGCAGGACCCACCCAAAGCCCGGCGTATCTTAAAACACAACCTGGGCCTTGTTAAGCAAACCATGAGGAACAAAAAATACCGGACCAGGTGCGAAAACGAAATCAACCGGGCGTTCAACGAATTCTACAAAGAACGCCGGCCGAAGATAATTGCCTACGAGAACCTTGCCCACCTGCGCGGGAAGGCCGGGAGCAGGGGTGTCTCCCGCAAGGTTGGCGGCTGGCAGCGCAGCATCATCAAAGAACGGCTGGGATACAAAAATTACATTTACTCCGTCACCGACCCCGGTCCGGTGAATGCGGCGTACTCCAGCCAGACGTGCCCCGTGTGCGGGTGGGTGGACGCGAAGAATCGCTGCGGGGACGTTTTTAAGTGCCGGAAATGTAGTTTTGAAGCTGATGCGGATAACGTAGCCGCACTGAACCTTAAGTTGAGACTGCACGACGAAGAGATAACCCGTTACATGCCGTATAAAAAGGTGAAGGAGCTTTTGCTTCAGCGTTATTATCAGAAACAGCAAGCCAATTAATTCTTTATCCTCCCGGGATGTTCCCGGGAAAGGGCAGGGACTGGCCCGGTGGGAGAAAGAACGTTGGAACGTGCGGTCGGCCGGCTTTTGGCCGCACGCGAGGACGGCTTTAACGATGACGCTTTCCACGGAAAGCGGAGCACTGCCGGGTAACCTGCACTGGGATGTACGGGAAACGGCATTCCGGTCGGCCAAACCGTTCCTGTCCTTCAGGTGGGAGCCTTCGGGCGATAAAACCACCCCGCCGTTTGGAAGCTGTCAGGCTGGATAAAGACGGTGGGCCTGTGGGTCTGCCGGATGACGTACCGGTTTGGCGGTGACTGTTTCGGGCGGGACTCCAGAAGCCCGTGGTCCACCTGGCCCGTCAGCCGGGCAGGTGGGGATACCCGGCCTCTCGGAGAGCGTGAACTGCTTTTGCTGTCGCTTTTATCGCTACTTGATAGAAGTTGATAGCAAAAATGAAACAGGTAAAGACCTGGGTGTACCCATGGTAGCCGGTCGTTTTTACGCAAAGGAAGAGGAGAAAATAGATGAGGGCGCGAATTAAGGAATTGATGATCTTGCCCTCATCCTTTCCTTCTATTAGAAAGGGCTAGCCTACAAGGAAGAGGATTGCACAAGATTGAGATAGGGGGTTGACCAATGTCGGACCTGGAGCGGCTGAAAGAAGAACGGGAGAAATGGGAGAAGGGGACCCTGGCCAAGACCTTAAGCCGTTTCCCGGAAGCGAAAAAGGAATTCGTTACCGGTTCCGGGCTACCGGTGGAACGCCTTTACACCCCAGAACACCTGGCTGATATGGATTACCTGCGCGATCTGGGTTTCCCCGGTGAGTATCCCTTCACCCGGGGTGTCCAACCGACCATGTACCGGGGCCGTCCCTGGACCATGCGCCAGTATGCCGGGTTTGGTGACGCTGAGGAGACTAACCGGCGTTTTCGGTATCTCCTGGAGCAGGGTCAAACCGGGCTCTCGGTGGCCTTCGATTTGCCCACCCAGGTTGGATATGACTCCGATCACCCTATGGCCCAAGGGGAAGTGGGCCGGGTAGGGGTGGCCATCGACACCTTGCAGGATATGGAGGATCTTTTTGCCGGCATCCCCCTGGACAAGGTCAGCACGTCCATGACCATCAACGCCCCGGCGGCCATCCTTTTGGCTATGTACATCGCGGTAGCGGAAAAGCAAGGGGTTAATCCGCGCCTCCTTTCGGGTACCATCCAGAACGATATTCTGAAAGAGTATGCGGCCCGCGGCACCTACATCTTTCCGCCAAAGCCCTCCATGCGCATCATCACCGACATCTTCGATTATTGCTCGAAGAACTTACCCGAGTGGAACACCATCAGCATCAGCGGCTACCACATGCGGGAAGCCGGAGCCACAGCGGTCCAGGAGGTGGCTTTCACCCTGGCCAATGGGATGGCTTACGTGCAGGCGGCCATCGACCGGGGGCTCGATGTGGACGACTTTGCGCCACGCCTTTCCTTCTTCTTCAACGCCCACATGGACTTTTTCGAAGAAGTGGCCAAGTTTCGCGCCGCCCGGCGCCTTTGGGCCAGAATCATGAAGGAACACTTCGGGGCCAAGAACCCGCGTTCCTGGATGTTGCGCTTCCACACCCAGACTGCCGGTTCAACCCTGACGGCACAACAGCCCGACAACAACATCATCCGGGTGGTCCTCCAGGCTTTAGCGGCGGTGTTGGGCGGGACGCAATCCCTTCATACCAATTCGCGGGATGAAGCTCTGGCCCTCCCCACCGAGGAATCGGTGCGCATTGCCCTCCGCACCCAGCAGATCATCGCTTACGAAAGCGGGGTCACGGAGACCATTGATCCTTTGGGTGGAAGTTACTACGTGGAGAACCTGACCAACCGGATTGAAGCGGCAGCTCGCGAATATATTGACCGGATTGCCCAAATGGGTGGGGCGGTGGCCGCCATCGAGAAAGGCTTCATCCAACGGGAGATTCAGGAGAGCGCCTACCGCTACCAGAAGGAAATTGAGGCTAAGGAACGCATCGTCGTCGGGGTGAATGCCTTCCAAACCCAGGAGGAATTGTCCTGGGATATCTTGCGGGTCGATCCGGCCGTTGAAGAAAAACAACGCCAGAAGCTGGCGCGGGTGAAGGCCCAGCGCGACCAGGGGGCGGTACGGACTGCCCTGGCCCAGCTGCGCCGGGCGGCCCAGGGGGACGAAAACCTCATGCCCTATATCCTCCAGGCCGTTCGCGTTTATAGTACGATCGGAGAGATCACCGGGATCTTGCGGGAGGTCTTCGGCGAGTACCAGGCGGCTGAGATTCTCTAAATCAACGTTGCCTTTTTTGTGAAAAACGGTTAGAATCTCCTCATGAACCAGGAGGCAGGAAAAATGGCAGAGAGGAAAATCAGGGTTCTGGTGGCCAAGCCAGGACTGGACGGCCACGATCGCGGGGCCAAAGTGGTGGCCCGCGCCTTACGTGATGCCGGGATGGAGGTCATTTACACCGGATTGCGGCAGACCCCCGAACAGATTGCCGAGGCGGCGCTGCAGGAAGATGTGGATGTGGTCGGGCTGAGCATCCTCTCCGGGGCGCATCTGCACCTGGTGCCGCGAGTGGTGGAATTGCTGCGACAAAAGGGGATGGGTGACGTTGTGGTGGTCGCCGGGGGCGTCATCCCCCAGGGAGACATTCCGGCCTTGAAGGCGGCTGGGGTGGCCGAGGTCTTTACCCCCGGGGCGAGCACCCAGGAGATCGTCAATTTCCTTCGGGAACGAGTTTCCCTTTAGCCTACGGCAGGAATTTTGGCTTTTATGCCGAAATTAAATTATATATTACCTGGTACTAATACCTGCCCCAAAATCAAGATTACCTTCGGAAGGGGGTATTGGGGATGGAGAAGGTCGATCACATCGGCATTGCCGTGCAGGACCTGGCGGCAGCCCTCAAGTTTTACCGCGAGCAGTTAGGACTCCCCTGCTTAGGAGAGGAGGAGGTAGCGGAGCAAAAAGTCCGCACCGCCTTTTTGCCGGTGGGGGAAAGTCGTCTTGAATTGCTCCAGTCAACCGACCCAGAAGGACCGGTGGGCAAATTCATTCAGTCCCGGGGCGAGGGGATCCACCATCTGGCCCTGCGGGTGAAGAATCTGGAAACCGTTTTGGCCGATTTAAAAGCCAAGGGCGTTCGCCTCATTGACGAACAGCCACGGCGGGGGGCCCACGGGGCCAAGATCGCCTTCATCCACCCCAAATCGACCAACGGCGTCCTTTTGGAGTTATGTGAGAGGCCGGAGGAAGAATCAAGCGAGTCGTGAAGTGGGGCAAGGTCAAGCAATCCATGCGACCAGACGTTTGTTCTTATTGACCAAAGAGTTGGTCGGGCGGAGACGGTTAGGGGGGCAAGACTTTGGAAGACAAATTACAGGAGCTGGAAAAGAGGCGAGCCAAGGTGTTGGCCGGGGGCGGACCGGCCAGAGTGGCCAAGCAACACGAGGCGGGGAAGCTCACGGCCCGAGAGCGGCTGGAACGTTTCTTCGACCCGGGTAGTTTTACCGAGGTGGATATGTTCGTCCAACACCGGGCTACCGAGTTTGGCATGGCCGAAGTCGAAGCCCCGGGTGAAGGCGTTGTAACCGGTTACGGCACCGTTGCCGGCCGCCTGGTCTTTGCCTTTGCTCAGGATTTTACCGTCATCGGCGGCACCCTGGGGGAGATGCACGCCAAAAAGATAACGAAGATCATGGACATGGCCATGAAGATGGGGGCGCCCTTGGTGGGCATCAATGATTCCGGGGGGGCCAGGATCCAGGAAGGGGTCGACGCCTTAAATGGCTACGGAGAAATCTTCTATCGCAACACCATTGCTTCCGGGGTAATCCCCCAAATCTCCGTCATCCTGGGGCCTTGCGCCGGTGGAGCCGTCTACTCGCCGGCCCTCACCGATTTCATCTTCATGGTGCAAAAAACCAGCCAGATGTTCATCACGGGCCCCCAGGTTATCAAGGCGGTGACGGGTGAAGAGGTCTCCCTCGAGGAGTTGGGGGGGGCGGCCACCCACAATCAGGTCAGCGGCGTCGCCCATTTCATCGCGGCCTCCGAAGAGGAAGCCCTGGCCAGCGTGAAAAAACTGTTGAGCTTCCTTCCCTCCAATAACCTGGAGGATCCACCGGCTTATGAGGCCAGCGGCCCTCTGGCCAGCGATCCTGCGCTGCGGGAGATCATTCCCGAAGACCCCAATAAGCCCTACGACGTTCACGACATCATCTACCGCCTGGTGGATAAAGGTGATTTCCTCGAGGTCCACGAATATTATGCTAAAAACATCGTCGTGGGCTTTGGGCGCATCGGTGGTCGGACGGTGGGGATAATCGCCAATCAGGCCCAGGCCTTGGCCGGTACCCTCGATATCAACGCCTCCGACAAGGCCGCCCGCTTTATCCGCTTTTGCGATGCCTTCAATATCCCTCTGGTGACCCTGGTCGACACCCCCGGTTATCTGCCGGGGACGGCTCAAGAGTACGGGGGCATCATCCGGCATGGGGCAAAGCTGCTTTATGCTTACTCTGAGGCCACCGTGCCCAAAGTCACCGTCATCTTACGGAAGGCTTACGGTGGGGCTTATCTGGCCATGTGTGCCCGGTCGTTGGGGGCCGATCAGGCCGTGGCCTGGCCCGGGGCGGAAATCGCCGTAATGGGACCCGAGGGGGCGGCCAACATCATCTTCCGGGACGAGATCGCCAAAGCGGAAAATCCACCGGAGGTGCGGCGACAGAAGATCGAGGAATACCGGGAAAAGTTCGCCAACCCTTATGTGGCCGCTGCCCGCGGTTATATCGACGACGTCATCGACCCGGCCGAGACCAGACCCTATCTTTGGCGGGCCCTCCAGATGCTGGCCACCAAGCGGGAAACGCGACCGGCGAAAAAACACGGTAATATACCACTATAGTATTTATCACGTAGTTCTGGAATGTTCCTCAAGCCAAGCACTTGGGTGGGCTGCCACGCCGCTTATGGCGGCGCCAACAGAGGATGAAAATGGACGGAGCAGGGTGTGAGTCTGGGCCGATGCCGGCGGAGCGAGTTTGGCCGAGCCGGGCACCGCCCCAGGTGAAGCGAGGCCCGAAAGCCCGGCCGGCGACAGGATGTCGCCGAGCGGCGCTGCGCGGCGTTCAGTTCCCTTTGGCGCCAAGGGACGATTCTTGAAGCCGCGCTTGGGGGCGTGGGGGAAGAATTCCCCCACGTCTTTGGGGGTGCTCAGCCACCAGCGGTGGCGCCAAAGGGGGCGAAGCCCCATAGTGGAGGTTAAGCGCCATACCTCAATAAATGCGAGGCTAAGAGAACAGGAATGATGGCGCTTAACCCCCACGGAAGGAGAGTTCGCCGCGGTGCCGGCTAGAGGGCCGAAGCTGAACCGTGGTGCGGTCGGCGCTGGGCACTGAAAAGCGTAGCCGGCATCACCCAGGCCCACCCCTGGAAAAAGTGGTCGTGTTCAGCGTAGGCAATGTGCGGAAAGGGGACCAACGATGTCGCGAAGGTTTCGAATCACCGTGAACGGGCGTTCATATGAGGTTGAAATCGAGGAGATAGGGGCTGCTTTTGCCGAGCCGGCTGCCCCGGCCAGGAAGTTGGACCTGCCGCCGGCCCCGCCACCTCCCACTGCGGGCCCGCGACCTGCTCCGGAGGCCGTGCGTCCGGCTCCGCGCCCGACGGGTCCGGTGAACGGGAACGCCGTTTTAGCCCCCCTCCCGGGCGTTGTCCTGGAGGTTAAGGTAACCGTCGGGCAAAAGGTCAAGGCGGGAGACGTCCTTTTGATTCTGGAGGCCATGAAGATGGAGAACGAGATTATGGCCTCCCAGGAGGGCACGGTGGCGGAGATCCGGGTGGGCAAAGGCGACTCCGTCAACTCCGGTGACGTCCTGGTGGTCCTGGCCTGAACGTGCACCGGGGCCGCGGGGGAGCGGCGCCGTCCGGCCGAACGGCAGAGCCGGTTGTTGGTCGTTCGTTCCCCGATAACCGGGGCCGGGCGCGCGGGAGTCGAACCCAAATCTCCAATGGCGACGCGGACCCGCTTCGCAACCGCGGATGGGGCCGGAAGCGATCCGGAGCGATGGGGAGCGAAGTTTTCCGGCAAAGCGCCGCCGGCCGAATTAGATGTAAGTCCGGTAGCGCTGACTCAGGCGCTGGCTGTAGCGGTAAAACCGTCTTTTCTGGCGGCGCCGGTAGCGACGCCAGGCTACCAGCAAGCGCCAGGGGAAATAGAGGACGGGAGGCCAGAACCACCAATAGGTATAGAATTTTCGCGGGCTGGAAGTGGCGGCCAACAGGGGAACGGCAGCTACTTCTTGATTATCGTAGTAAATTTTCATGTGCCCAGCCAAATCGCCGGCTTTAACCGGAGCGGTCAAAGCGTTGAGTTTCAGCTCGCGGGTGATTGGCCCCGGTTTTTCCTTTGGATAGGCCTGTACCAGGGTCTGTCCCAGGACCAGGGGAACGGGGTCCCCGTATTTAACCGGAGCTTTGGTTACCGTGAGTCCCTTTTCGCTCAGAGTTTGCCAGGTAAAGGCGGAGAAACCATAATCTAAAAGGCGAATGGCGTCGCGCCAGAGGTTTGGGCGGTCCGATTTTAAGATGACGGCCACCAGATGATGGCCATCGCGGCGGGCCGAGGCCACGAGGCACTGTTGGGCTTCGGGAGTGTAGCCGGTTTTGACGCCCGTGGCTCCCTCGTAGCTCTTCAGCAGGCGATTTTCGTTGTATAGCTCCCTGGTGCCATTTTTGACGGGCCAGGGCATCGTATAGGACTGGGTCGAGACGATCCTGGCGAAAAGGGGGTTCTTCAAGGCGGCGGCCGCGATGAGGGCCAGGTCCCGCGGGGTGGTGTAATGGTTGTCGTCATGTAACCCGTGGGGGTTGGTGAAATGGGAATGTTTTGCCCCCAATTCGGCTGCGCGCTGGTTCATGATTTGGGCAAAATTATCGATTGAACCAGCCAGGTGTTCGGCAATGGCGATGGCGGCGTCGTTGGCGGAACGGAGAAGCAGAGCGTAAAGGAGATCCTGCAGGGTTTCCTCTTCACCTTCCTCAAGATAGATGCGGCTGCCGTCAACCGTTGCCGCCAGGCGCGAGGTTTTGACCCGGTCATCCAGGTGTCCGCGCTCAATGGCGATGAGCGCGGTCAGGATCTTCGTGGTAGAGGCCGGGTAAAAGCGTTCATCGGGATTTTTCGCGTAAAGGATCTGGCCGGTGTCCACATCCATCAAAAGGGCGCCCTCGGCGGCCAAAGCCAGGTCACTACCCGACTCAGCTTGCGCCGAACCCGAAAAAGCGTTCGCCGTGAGCAAGAAGATGAGAATTAACCCAACGATGAATCTTTGCTGAACGCATTGCCGAAGCACTTAACCGAGCCCTCCATGGCCTACTGCAGATCAAAATAACTCCCACTAAAAACTCTTTGACAAAGCCCCCAGCTTTTCCTGCTGGTGACGTGGAAAAAATCTTTGTTAATAGGGGCATTCTTTGGAGGAAAAAGAGGGCCGAAGGCGAATACTACTTACTAGAGGAGCTAACCGTGGAAAACTGAATAAAGTCACCGCAGATTCCAAGGAGGCGGCTCAGCTTCATGGAAAAATCCCAGCGACTGGTCGAGTACCTCTGTTTTGGTTGTGGCGCCCAGGGTATGATTATCGATCCAGGTCCAGTGGCAGGGGAGGAGACGGCCCAGGAACCCCGGTGTCCCTATTGCGGCAGGAAGGTTCATCTCTTTGATCTGCGGTTGGCTCCGAGCATGACGGCGGAAGCTCGGGTTTAGCCCAAGGGTTGGCTACGGGATAGAGAATACGGGATTAAGAAAGGGAAGACTGCGGAGAGGTCTTCCCTTTCATTTTGGGCGGGAGAAGAGAGGTTGTCGAGGGGGAAGGTCAGCAAGACGCTCGATGAGCTTAAAGGGCGAGACAAGATGGCGATTCAAACCAAGATCGCGGGGCGCAAGACCCATTCCCAGTCCGACGAGTTGAGTAAAGTAAAAGACCGGGATGTCATATCTGGTATTATATTTTTTCTCGATCGTCTTCTGTTTCCCATCCAGACTCAAGTGGCACATTGGGCAGGTCACCACAAAACAATCGGCTCCCAATTCCCGAGCTTCGTCCAGCAGCTTCTTGGTGGCGGTGTAGGCGGCAGCCGGGTTGGTCAGTAGGAGTGGTCCTCCACAACAAGTGGTTTTGTTGGAGAAAGGAAGGGGTTTGGCTCCCAGGGCCCGAACCAGGTTGTCCAGGAGTTGGGGATGGTAATTGGAATCGAGAATGGTCACCTCTTTTGGCCGCGTTAGAAGACATCCATAATAGGAGATAACTTTCCAGCCCGCGAGCGGCCTTGTCACCTTCCCGGCAACTTCCTCCAGACCCAAGTCTTGACAATAAACGTCAAGCGGGTGCCTTACGGTCACTTCTGTTTCCAGCTTGAGTCCTGCCTTTTCTAACAAAAGGTTGATCTTTTTTTTCAGGTCGGGATGCTTGAGGAGATAAGCCCCCTTGGCCAGATTATTGTAACAGAGGTTACAGGGGACGATGATTTTCCCGGGTGGTTCCTGGGCCAAAATCAGGTTACGGGCGGCCAAGAGCAGGGCCAGATCATCGTTGATGGCTTTGGCCGCTGTGGCTCCGCAACAATTCCAACCGTTTAATTCGAGAAGTTCCATCCCCAAGCGGGCCGAGACCAGCTGGAAAGAGTCAGCATATTCCCTGGCTGAACCGTGTAAAGAACACCCGGGCAGGTAGTGATACCGCATCTAGAGGTCACCCCCACGGAGTTTCCCGGCAGTTTATTCCTGCTTTGGCTCCGGCTGCAATAGAGAAGTCAAAACCTGCCGGAAGCCCCCGCCATCGTTGAGCTTTTGCGCCTTGAGACGGATCTTTCCCCGCAAAAACATTTGCCAGCCCGATTCCCACTGATCGGCCAGGACCTGCCATCCAGCCTGGCGGGCGTAGCTTAACATAAAGGTGGGCTCTGACAAAAGGCCATTTTGGACGACGGCGAAGACAAAAGCCTGGTAGAATTTAGCCTGGTTGTTCCGCAGGCCGGAGGCGATGGCGATCTGCCTTAAACGGCTCATGAGCCACGTTAGATCAACACCCCGAGGACAGTTGATGGTGCAACCATAGCAACCGGCACACAACCAGATCGTTTTACTGGACAGGACCCTCTCCCATTGTCCGAGCTGCAAGTGGCGAAGCAGGGCCCGCGGGGAGTAATCCATCTCCTTCACCACCGGACAACCACCCGAACAGCGACCACATTGGTAACAGGCGTTGACCATGGAGATGGCTTTTGTCTCCAGCTTTCTCGCCGAAGCACTGGCCAGGAACATAACCTTCACCCCGGTTCTTTTCCTTCGACGCTGGGCCGGCGGTATGACCACCAGTTATGGCTTAAAGGGATTCGGCCCCAACCGCCTGAGCTCAGCGAGGAAATCGTTGACCGTCCGGACAAAGCCCTCCGTATCGGTGATATTGAGAGTTAACCATTTTACCCGTTGCGGTTCCAACCTCATCCGTTGTAGAGTCTCTTGGACGTTCTGCAAGCGCATTTTCGCCAGATCGCTTCCCCGGACAAAGTGACACTGGTCAGAAGCGCAACCGGCGATTAAGATGCCGTCGATCCCTCCCGCCAGGGCATCAGCCACCAGGGCGACGTTAAGGGAACCGGCGCAGGGGACTCTGATAGTAATGACGTTAGGTGGATACGTCAGCCCTTTCTCGTGAGCTGCATCCACCGCCGGGTAGGCGTCATTGTAGCAGAGGAAGGCGAGAATTACCGGCTCCTTGTCGCCTAAGAAGGATGGGTCAACGGCTTCCACCATGCTGGCCGCTTGCTTGACGGTAGAGTGCTTCAGGGATATAACCTTCATCGGACAACCGCCCTGGCAAATGCCGCATTGTCGGCATTGAAGTAAGTTCGGAGACGGGTACCCAGTCTCGTCCCAATCCCAGGCCCCAAAAGGACACTCTTCCATACAGCGCTTGCATTTATCACATTTGTTTTTATCCAGTACGGGAATCGTTGGACGGACGAAAATCTCCTCCTGCAGAGATATCATCGCCTTCATCGCCGCCCCAGCGGCGCTCTTTATGGCCGAAGAGGCATCCATGGGTTCCTGCGCGGCCCCGGCCAGGTAAACCCCGGTACGACGGCTTTCGTAAGGGAAACACTGCAGGTGACCGGGGGCAAATACCGGTGTCTCTAGGGGAAGGCCAATGCGCTCTGCCAGGTGGTGGAATTCGCGGTTGGGGGTCATTCCTGTGGCCAGGACGACCATGTCGGCCCGCACTTCTATTGTTTGTCCCGACAGGGTATCTTCCGCCTGCAGAATCAGGTCACGAGACCTGGCGTCTTCGATTATCCGGGAGGGAATTCCCCGAACGAAAAGAGCCTGGCCTTCCTCCTGGGCCAAACGATACATCTCTTCGTATTCACCCGTTGCCCGCAAATCCATGTAGAAGACGAAAATCTGCGCCTCGGGGGCTAATTCGCGCACGTATTGAATTTGTTTGAGGGTTACGGTGCAACAAATCTTGGAGCAATAGGGCAGGTGGTTTCTGTCTCGACTACCGACACACTGGACGAAGGCAATACTCCTGACCGGTTTAGCATCAGACAGGCGTACCAGCTTACCGGTGGTAGGGCCAGAGGGTGAAGCCAGGCGCTCAAATTCAAGATTGGTAATGACGTCCGGGTAGTGCCCATACCCAAACTGTTCGACCTGGCGGGCTTCGTAAGGATCCCAACCGGTGGCCAGGAGGATGCTACCCACCTTGATGATTTCTTCTCGCGGGCTCTCTTTGAGGTCGATGGCCTGAACGGGGCAGGTCTGCTGGCATAAGGAACATTCCTGCCCCAGACAAGAGTCAGGATCAATGACATAGGTCTGAGGGTGGGGGAAACCCTTGGGCAGATAGATGGCCTTGGTCTGGCACAAGCCGAAGTCAAAGGGTTCCTCCCGCTGGGCAGGACAGGCGGAGACGCAATTCCCGCAAAGTGTACATCTGTCAGGTATTACATACCTTGGCTTGTGCAAGAGGGTGGCTTCGAAGTTACCCGGTCCTCCAGATATTTCCTTTAGCTCGGTCAGGGTATGAACACGGATTCTAGGATTGGAGCGAACCTTTTGCAGGATGTAATCAAGTCCGCAGCTGGGAGGACAGAGGCGGGGGAAATAGCGATGCAATTGGGCCACTCTTCCGCCCAGAAAGGCCTCCTTCTCTGCCAGTACGACTTCAACTCCTGCTTCAGCCAAATCAAGGGAGGCACTGAGACCGGCGATTCCTCCGCCCACCACTAATACCCTTCTGGTGGCGGGGAACCGCAAAGGTTCCAAGGGTTCCAGCCACCGGCTCCTGGCCAGGGACATCTGCGCCAAAAGGAGGGCCTTTTTATAGGCCTTTGCCTCTTCGTGGACCCAGGCACATTGCTCGCGCAGATTACAGATTTCCAGGAGATACTCGTTGGCCCCGACTTCCCGGAGAGCCCTCTTGAAGGTTTCTTCGTGCCTTCGAGGGGAGCAGGCCAGGATCACTACCCGGTCAATTTCCCCGCGGCCAAGGTCATTCTGAATCAGTTGCCATCCGTCGGGACGGCAAAGACATTCATGTTCCCGGCAAAGTGCCACACCCTTCTTCTTGGCCAGAGCGGTCGCCAGCTGGCCAAGATCAACCCTTTGCGAAATCTCGCCCTGACAGCCACACAGATAGACACCGATGCGAGGTTGCCCCACGGTCCCCCTCCTCAGTCAAGATTGTGCTGAGGGTCAGGCGCCGCTCGCGGCTGGAGCGAAAATTGCCTCACCGAGCGGCGCCGATCCACCGTTGCTGCTAGTCGTTTCTCGTCTTGATGACGAAGCGTTCCACCTTCCCGTTGATGTCAATGCAAGTCCAGGTAATCTTGTTGGTTCCCATCAAAGGAATTAACTTGGCCGGGTAATAACCGAGCTGGTAGGGCAACCTGGTTTCCAGAGCCCCTTGCGGACATATTTTTACGCAAGACATGCAGTCCCAGCAGTCCCTCGTCGAGCGACAATAGGCCTTTTTCGTCTCCGGGTTAAGGGTCATGAGATCACCAGGACAGATCTGTTCGCACAAGGGCTCTTTTTCGGCTTTGCAGCCATCACATTTTTCCCAATTTACTCTCGGTGGCATGACTGCATACCTCCTTAGTTGGCTTGAAATTAAGGCCGGTACCGGTCGCCGGGGATGATCTGTTCGTAAGGCCGGGTAAAGACCTCTATTTGCCCCGTCACCGGGTTACGCCGAGAATTTACAAAACAGTCGAATTTCTCATCGTTTCTCTTGGGGAAGTCAGTCCGCGTCTGCCAGCCGGGCCACCTCGTCTCTTCCCGGTAGAGGAGGTGATGGATCAAGACCTCCGCCACATCCAGGCGATCGATGACCTCATGGGCCTCCATCAATTCATGCAGATCGCGGGCGATTAAATACTTGGTTTGGTCCTTCAGGATACGAATGTGTTTCAGAGCGTACTCCAGTCCCTCCCTGTTCATGCGGAAGAACTGGTGAATTCCGCCAGCGTATTCATCCATGAGACGTTGCATTCGTTCTTCCATCTCTTTGGGAATGAGGCCCTCGCCTTCCGAGGCCTGACGCAGCGCCGGGGCGAAAACGCGGGCCTTTTCGGCGGCGACCTGCTCCGGATTGACTTTTGCGGTATAATTCAGCTGGCTGATGTACTCCAGTGCGCCGCGGGCCGCCAACATCCCCTCGGCCGCGCAGCCTCCGACGAACTTGTTGGGCGTTCCGCCAGCCACGTCACCACTGGCGAAAAGACCGGGCAAAGTCGTGGCTCGCTTACGGTCCACCCAATAACCACTGGCCGTATGACCACCAACGATATAGGGGTCGTTTCCATAGATTTCAATGGGGTCCTGACTGATGTCCTGTCCGCGGGCGGCCAAAAAGAGGACGAAAGTTGGCCGCTCGTTCAGATAGTCTATCTTCATGTCCCGGATCTGCTCGGGGGTCATACCCCGGGTATCGACATAACAGGGCCCCCGTCCGGCCAGCCATTCTTCCATGGGAACATTGGCTCGGATAAAACGCGGGGCAGAATCGCCACCGAGATGCGCATAGCGCTCTTCAAGGATTTTCTCCCCTTTAGCGTTGATCATGGGAGTTTTGTACCCCACGGAAATGGTATCGATGGGGCCATTGAAGTCTTTGGTTCTGGTGGCGCACCAGCGCATCTCAAAGGTGGTCATTTCCGCTCCAGCCCTGATGCCCATGGCGTAGCCGGTGCCGACGTTGAAGGGACAGTACCAGAGGTAATGATGGCTGTCGACCCCGTCCGCCTGGTAGGGTTTGTAGATTCCGGCGGCCCCTCCGGTGGAGACTATGGTGGCTTTGGCCTTGACAACGTAGAGTTTGCCGTCGCGTACTCCGAACCCCATGGCCCCGATCACTCGCTCACCATCGGTGAGGTAATTGGTGGCGACGACCCGATTTAAGACCTCGCACCCGTATTCCCGGACCTTTTCGGCCAGAATTACCTTCATCTCCGAACCTTTGATGGTGATATCCCACTTACCACGGGTGTGATATTCATCGCCGTCTTCCTCGTAGTCGATGGGCAGTCCCCACTTTTCCCATTGTTCCGTGGGCTGATTGAGGACTTCGGCCAGGGATATAGTTAAGTCCTCGCGAATGAGGCCGCCAGCCTGGGAACGACTCCAACGGACGAATTCTTCGATAGTCCGTCCCTTCTTGATGTAAGTGTTGATGGCGTCCATGCCAGCGGCCAGACACCCACTCCGATCAATATGGGCCTTTTCCATCAGGGTAACCTTCAAATTGGGGTTCAATTTTTTGGCCTCGATTGCGGCAAAACAACCCGAATTTCCGGCACCGATTATCAAGAGGTCTGTTTCCAGCATCACTTCCTGGACCTCTTCTAGACTGGTGGGTAACTTTGCAGCCATCTGTATCCCTCCTGATTCTGGGTATAATTAGGATCTTACAGTGGATAACCCAGGAGAGCTAACCAGGCACCCTGGACAAAGATCACATAAAGATTGGCGATAATGGAGAGAGGTGCCCCAAACTTGATGACCTCTGAACCAGAAGCTCCCGACGCTCCCCAGGCGATGAGGAAAGCGGTAATGGAAATGGGCAGGAAAAAGGCGTAGCTCAAGCAATTGGTGATGATCAGGGAAAAGGGCAAAACAGGGAATCCCAGCTGTTTTGCCAGACCGATGGTCAAAGGGATGAAGGCAGCACCAGTGGCGACGGCGCTCACAATACCGGCCCGGGCAATGTGGAAGCCGAAGACCAGGATGACCAGCACCAGGAACGGATTGCTCAAGCCGGTGCTCTTAATGGGGTTGACGATAAAATTGGCCAGCCACCCGACGGCACCGGACTTATAAAGGACATCGCCAACGGAGATTGCTCCTCCAAGAAGCACCCAGACATCCCACATAATGTGGGCGGAGATGTCGTCGAATTTCAGCCGTCCGAAGGGGAGAAATGACATCAGTACCACCAGTAGGGCGACCATTCCGGTTTTCATATCGTGCAGAGTACCCTCAGTTATCCAAAGGAAGAGACCCAACCCCAGGCAGGTCAGAACCCATATCTCCTGCCAAGTTATTCTACCCATGGCCCTCTTCATACGGGGCAATTCCTCGTCGGCCCCAGGGATATTGATGCCGCCCAGTTTGAAGTACCGGACGACATAAAAATAGAGGATGGGCAAAAGGCCCCAAAGAGGCAGGTTCAGGATGAACCACTGCCCCCAAGAGACATGGATCCCGGCCGTGTCCGCCAGATGGCCAACCAGCATAATGTTTGGGAAATGACTGGTGAGAATCAACGGGCCGGTGAAGAGAGGAGCCAACCCGGTGACCATCAGCAACAAAGCGGTGTTGATTCTCTTGGACTCCACCAGGTGTTCTTTCCCTTTCATCAGGCTGGTAACACCCTTGGCAATGGGGAGGAAGAGGGCCGTTTCGCTCACTGTTGGCAGCACTCCCCCAATGGCCAGATCAGATAAAGTCAAGCCGAGGAGAATCCTGGTCGCCCTGGTGGATCTTAAAGCGCTGGTGATGGCCAGGGCAATCCTTTTGCCCAGGGGCGTCCCCATCATGATGGCGGCGTAAATAAAAGCCCCTGCCGCCAGGAAGAATTCATTGTTGGAAAAAGCGGCAAAGGCATCGGGTATTTTCCACTTGGCCAGCACGACCACCAGCGTAGGGGCGGCCAGGCCGATAACCGCCTTGGGTAGAGCATCCGAGACCATACAAACAATGAACCAGAGGAAAACACCCAGAACCGTCTGGGCTTGCGGCTTCAATCCGGGCAGAGTTGGTCCGAAGTGAAGCCCAAACAGGAAAGCGAAGGCAATCACAAGACCTGCCACTTGCTTTTGGAAGAATCCCTTTCCATCGGGCCCCTCCCTTTCCGCCATAGGCACCTGACCTCCCTTTGTGAGTTAGTTATCATGGCTGGGCGAAGATACCTCCAGCCAATTTCTATCATAGTCAGGCCTCACTGAGGTGGCTGTCGCCCAAGCGACAAAGGGGCTGTCGGCTTCCTGACAAGCTTCCTGGGAGAACAAAAAACTCCAGCCTTGGCTGGAGAAAGTGACCAGGGAATTTTGTCAGTTAACCCAGCGGGCGAGTTTTTCGGCCTGCGTGATCTTGATTTCGGAGCCTTCCAGCATGATGAGCTTCTCGCTCTTGAAGAAGTTAAGGACGGAGGTGACGCTTTGGCGAGTGGTACCGAGCATGCAGGCGATTTCTTGGTGAGTTAGTTTCAGTTTCACTCTAACTCCGTCACCATCGGGGATTCCACAACGCTCGGCGAGCTTTAGCAAGAGGAGGGCGACGCGGCCAGGAACCTGGTAGGCGACAATATCGAAGAGGGTTGATTCCGCTTCGCGCAAGCGTTGGGCCAGGATAGCTCCCACCTTTAAAGCGAGTTCGGGATGGTTGGTGAGTATCTGGAGAAAATCGACTTGTTTTATCACATAGGCGTCGACGTCTTCCAGAGCTTCTGCAAAGCAGAGACGGTCAACGCAACAAAGCGCTTCAGCCAATCCGATCAAATCACCCGGGTGTCTAATAGAAACTGTTACTGCCCGGCCGTCCGCGGTAAGACGGTAAATCTTCACTCTACCCCTTTCGATCAGGTAAACCTTACTGGCCTGATCGGTGGGAGAGAAAAGATTATGTCCTCGGCGGTAACGGATGAGAGGGGAATTGCCGGTCAAAAGTTCTTTTTCCCTCTCTTGCAGGGAGGGAGGCTTTAACAAAACTACCCCATGGCACCCTCCAATTGTGATCTGATTCACATATTTGTTGCAAAAAAATATGCTCTTCTTTAATTTATGCTTCGACACTTATTCCGGAATTCCTTCTGAAAATGGCGCCAATTTAGAGCCTGGCCACTTCGCCTTGCCAGACCAGAGCATAGGCTTCTTTGAAAACCGCCTCCAGGTCCCAGCGACCGATGAGGGAGAGGTTCCCGCCAGCCTCCTTCAACACCTCGGCCGCCCGCCGGGCCAGCATGACCAAATCGCCAGGGGGTAGGGCGGCCTTGTGCCAGACCAGGTCCAGACTGCCGGTTTGGGCCCAGACCAGAAGGGGCCGGAGGGCGCTCCGGTCAAAGCCCGTGGGTAAACCTGCCTTTTGAAAGGCGCGCGCCTGTAAAAAGACGGGTTTGGCCCAGGGGGGTAGGACCCCACTGAACTCCGGCTCCGGATCGTCCTCCAAAAGGACCCCGCCGGCCAGAGCGGCAATCTCGGCGGCGGCCAAACCGTCTATCTGCCCGGTCCACAGGGCTTCCCCCAGCAAAATTCCTCCGGGACCGACCTGACGGGCGAATTGTCCCTTCGGCGTGAGCTGGCTGTCCGCGGTCAAAAAACCATATTCCTGCAACAGATTTTCCATGTGACGGAAGGCCTGGACCAGCTCGCCGGTAGGATCGGGGAGAGCGTCGAGATTGGCCTTAATTTTGTGGTACTTGCGCCGTAATCCGCGCAGGCCGGAATAAATGGGACAGGCTCTGCCTTTCTGCACCTGCTCCAGGTAATGACACGAAACTGGGCTTGGCGCCAGAGTCTGGCGGAGGTTTCTCCAGCGCTGTTCAAGTTCCCGCTGGCGCCTTTCCGCTTTTCGCCCCCGCCGGGGGGTGTTCTTCAGTTCCCGCCATTCTTCCTCCAGCCTTTTTAATTCAGCCTCCTTGGGGCGCCGCCAGTGAGGGCAGGTCTGGTGATCGCTGGTACATTGGTTTTCGCTTTCTAACTGTTGCAGCTGCCTTTTTGTTTCCTCCAGCATCTTTTGCCACTCGAACCTCTTTTGCACCGTCCAGGAAAGCTGATAAGCACGGAAACTGCGACGCAAGAGTTCTTCCAGCCGTTCGTGACGTCCAACGTAGACGGGCGCCAACCGTAGGACCAGTTGGGGGCTCACCACGAAGCGGCTTTCCACGGGTTCCGGTTCGCGGGGCGGGGTCAGGGGAACCTCTTCTGGAAAGTCGGGATCCACCAGGAAATAAGCATAGCCCCGCTCGTCGGTGCCGCGCCGCCCCGCCCGGCCGGTGATCTGGAGAATTTCCCGGTTGTAGAGGGGGCGGAATCCCTCGTCGTCGCGTTTGCTGGAAGAGCCCAAAACGACGGTCCGGGCCGGGAAATTGACGCCCAGGGCAAAGGTCTCCGTGCAAAACACAAAAGGCAGGTAACCTTGTTCAAAAAGCTCCTCCACCATCTGTTTCGCCGTAGGGGCCAGGCCAGCGTGGTGGTATCCGACGCCTTTGCTCAGACATTGCCAGAGGTTCTGGTGTAGTGACCGTATCTCGGCCGGGACTCTGGCGGCCAGATAATCTTGGACGTATTGCGCATCCTCCTCGCGTAAAAAGACGGCCTCCTGGGCCAAAAGGCGGGCTTCTTCTTCGACCCGGCTCCGGCTGAAGAAAAAGATGAGGGCCGGATAACGTTCAGTTTCAACCAGGTGACGAACCAGGGGTAAAAGGGACATCAAGCCACCTGCCTTTATAAAAATAGCCTTCAGCGTGACGGCGAATCACAAAAACCGCTGGGCTTTTTGCCTCTCTTGGCGGCCGATTGGCGCGCCGAAGGGTCGTGCCCAACGCCAGTATCTCCACTGTTGAGAGGTGAAATCTGGCGTAGGACAACGGCCACGGGACGAGGTGTCGACCAAAGGACATGGCCAAAGGAGGCAGTCCATCTAGCGTGGCTACCCCACGCCGACCGTATGGCCTGGGCCACCTCACTCGTAGTCCGTGTCTTCGCTCCACCAGGAAAAGCGCTCCCGTCTTTCCCTATCTTTTAGCCGCCGCTGAATGAGGGCGCTGATGACGGGCTGAGCTTCTTTTTCGGTATAAACCCTTTTGCCCACCACCCAGCGCCAGCTAAGGGGGACGGGACGTCGTTCCTCCACCACCTGCACCACGGACCGTCCCGTTGCCATCTCCAGCCAGCCGGCAAGGCTGGTATAATTGGGAACAGTGGCGGAAAGGCAGAGGAAACGGACGCCGGTGGGGGCAAAAATAACTGCCTCCTCCCAGACGGTCCCGCGGTCCGAATCGATCCAGTGGAATTCATCAAAGACGACGTGCGAGACCGGGGCCAGGGACACGGGGGAGTCCAGACACATATTGCGAAAAATCTCCGTGGTCATGACCAGGATCTGTCCTTCGGCATTGATCTTGACATCGCCGGTGATCAGGCCCACCGCTTCCTCGCCAAAAAGCTGGCTGAAGGAGCGGTATTTCTGATTGGAGAGGGCCTTGAGTGGCGAAGTGTAGATGAGGACCGAACCTCCAGCCAGGGTGCGCTTGGCCAGTTCTTCGGCGATCCAGGTCTTCCCCGAGCCGGTCGGGGCCACCACCAAAACGTCATAACCTTCAAGGAGCGCCCGCAGGGCGCGGATCTGGAATTCATCCGGCTCGATGTTTTTCGGGCTCCGCAAAGGGTGCGGGGTAACCAGTAACCTTTCCGGCATCAGGACACGGCCTTTCTTGGCTAATTTGGCTATCTCAGTTATACCGTTAAAGGAAGAAGAAGTCAAACGCCTTTTCGTACCTGTCAAGTTTCAGTAGGCGAAGAGTGACCTCACCCTTTTAAAGCATGTTTTGGCGCTTCCTCCTGAGCGCGCAAATCTTACAGTCGCCTTCCAGCCGGGTTTGAGCTGGGCACCGGTTGGTGCTATGATTAAGGAAGATCCAGTGGGCCCGGGGATCCGCTGGGAAGGAAAGGAAGTATGAGCGTGCGGGCAAGAAAGAATTCACCGGGGGCCAGGGCGGTTCAACCGTCTCCGTACTTGCCGCCCTGGGATCTGGAGGCTGCTTTAGCCTACCTGGAAAGTCTGCGTGGGCTGGGTAGCCGCCCGGGGCTGGAGCGGATCCAACGTCTTTTAAATTTGGCTGGCCAGCCCCAAGAGAAATACAGGGTCATTCATGTCACGGGGACCAACGGAAAAGGCTCTGTGACCAGCTTTCTCTCTTCCATCTTAATGGCCGCCGGATACCGGGTGGGAACCTTTACCTCTCCCTATTTAGAATCTGTTTTGGACAGTATCAGGATTGACGGCCGCCCCATCGCCGCCGACGCTTTTGCGGCGGCGGCCTCCGAGCTGGCCGCTTTACTTGACCCTGCTCTATCCAGCCAACCTTGGTCAGAAGACCGGAGTGGCTCCAGCGCCGGCACCAACCAGGTCGGGTTTGCGTCAGACCCCCTCTCGCAGGACCTTGCGCTCCGGAACCATCCAACCGAGTTTGAATTTCTCACTGCCCTGGCCCTCTATTCTTTTGCCCGGCAGCAGGTCCAGTGGGCGGTGGTGGAAGTGGGATTAGGCGGAGCTCGCGATGCCACCAACGTCTTTACCCAGCCGGCAGCGGTCGTCATTACCAACGTTGGCTATGACCACATGAATCTCCTGGGAGAAAGCCTGGCGGAAATTGCCCGAGAAAAAGCCGGGATCATCAAGAAGGGAAGTGTGGCCATCACGGCGGCCACGGCACCGGAAGCTCTAGCGGTTATCGAGGAGGTGGCGGCGGCCCAAGGTGTTCCACTTTTTCTGGTGGGAAGAGACTTGACCTGGGTGGAGAAGGAATATTCGCGGCGGGGGCAGGTTGTGGACATTCACGGACCCGGGCGGGATTACACCGACTTACGCCTTGGTCTTTTGGGGCGTCACCAGCAGGTCAATGCCGCCACTGCCCTTTTAACCGTGGAGGTGTTACGGCAGCGCGGGGTCGACCTGCCGGAAGGGGCGGTGCGAGCTGGCATGGCGGAGGCGACCTGGCCGGGACGTTTTGAGGTTTTAAACACGGTGCCGCCGGTGGTCTTGGACGGCGCCCACAATCGTGATGGGGCACGGGTTTTACGCCAGGCGCTGGAGGACACCTTTCCGGGCCGAAAGATCATCCTGGTTCTCAGCATTTTACGGGACAAGGAGATAGAGCGGATACTGGAAGCCCTCTTACCACTGGCTCAGCTGGTCCTGGCCACCCAATCTACCAACCCGCGCGTTTTACCGGTGGAGGAACTGGCGGCGGCGGTCAAACGCTGGGGCTCTCCGGTGGAGGTTGAACCCGATCCCATCCGCGCCGTATGGAAGGCGCTCCAGAAGGCCACCAGCGACCAACTGGTGGTGGTGACTGGCTCTCTGTATCTTTTGTCGGAGGTCTATAGCCCATTGCGCGCAAAAAAGGAGTATAACCACGTTTCGCTTTAATGTTTCGCTTTAATGGTGACGTGGCCACGGCGAAACGCAAAAATAGAAGCTGGCCCCAGCGGCTGATTTCCGGTGGGGCCAGCTTGTTGTCTACTGCTACGGGGCCGACCTGTTGTCGGCTACGGCTGGGCCACTGAGTTTCTCCCTTGCCGGCGGAGCAGGGTGTAGATGATCCCGATATAGATGGGGACCAAGATGGCTCTCGCCAGCAGCCGGGCTGGTAGCAGGACGGCGATGGCTTTTCTGTACATCAGGCTCAGCCAGAGGGTATTCAACCCCAGAGAGACGATCACGTCGGTGACGATGATCGCCAGGGCTAAAGACCGGAGGGTGAGGGGACGGCGTTGGCGCGGGTTGAGGAGAACCCCCGGCAGCAGGCCGGTCAGGGCCGCGCTGAGGGTGAAGCCGGGAAAGAAGGGGCCTCCGGCTGAAAAGAGGGAATAGCCCAAGAGGTCAGCCATCACCCCGGCGACGGCACCGGCCCAGGGCCCATGGAGAAGCCCGGTCAAGATGAGCGGGATTTCTCCAAAACTGAGCCTGATGGCCAGCACTCCGGCAATGGGGACCATGACGGCGAAAAAGCGGGTGAGGACGATGCTGATGGCCGTCAAGAGCGCCACCTGGACCAGGGTCCTGGTTGGAAAAGACAAATATAACACCTCCTTTCTCTTTGGTCGGCAGAAATGGCCACACCAAAGAAAAAAGAGGAGTCCAGCTTCTTCGATGTGGCAGCGGATGCGATGCTGCACCGCAGGCCGGCGGCTTGAGCCCGACTCTTTGGGCTTGTCGCCGGCCTTTCGTCTGAAGGCGACATCCCATCCTTCAGCACTTTACGCGCAGCACCTACTCTGCCTGGCTGAAACAATTTTAAGGTAAAAAAGCATTTAAAACAAGGGCTGGAGAAGGTTTCTGCCTTCTCTGAGTAGAATAACAAAAATGATTTTTATGAGAAAAGGGGGTAAAAGCCTTGGCTTCCGCTGATTGGTCATCGCTGCTGCAGGATTTGGTCGAACAGATAAAACCTTACCGCGGCCAAATTCCGGCCGTGACGCGTCTACCGGAAAATGGTTGGGACCGGCGTCAGGTTTTGCACCTGCTGGAGGATTTGCGTTCCCGGGAGGAGGGGCGCTGGAAAGCCGGCTATGCTTCCGGGGCCGTTTATCACGGTGGGGACGAACACCTCGATTTCATCAACCGGGTTTATGCCCTCCACTCCCAGAGTAATCCCCTTCATCCCGATCTTTGGCCGAGCACCATCAAGTTTGAGGCGGAAATCGTGGCCATGACGGCTCGGATGTTGGGAGCAGCGCCCCGTGAGGAGCCGACCTCGGAAACGCCGGGGCCGCCAAAGCCGAACGGGGCGGGCCTTTCTGGGGAGGTCGTGGGCACGGTGACTTCGGGGGGTACCGAGAGCATATTGCTGGCTGTGAAGACTTACCGGGACTGGGCCCGCGCGCGTCGCGGGGTCACTTCGCCGGAGATGATCGTGCCGGAAACAGCGCATGCGGCCTTTGACAAAGCTGCCCAGTATTTTGGGGTCCGCCTGGTCCGCATTCCCGTTGATGGTGACTTCCGGGCCGACGTGGCCGCCGCCCGTCGGGCCCTTAATGATAATACCATCCTGATCGTCGGGTCCGCCCCGTCCTTCCCCCACGGGATCATCGACCCAATTGCGGAACTGGCCGCCCTGGCTCAAGAAAAGGGGATCGGCTGTCACGTGGATGCCTGCCTCGGTGGGTTTATCTTGCCCTGGGCGGAGAAGCTCGGTTACCCGGTTCCTCCCTTCGATTTTCGCGTTCCCGGCGTCACCTCCCTGTCCGCGGACACCCATAAATACGGCTACGCTCCCAAAGGCAGTTCGGTCATCCTCTACCGGGGCCGGGAGCTACGGCGTTACCAGTATTACGTCATCGCCGATTGGCCCGGCGGCCTTTACTTTTCACCGACCTTTGCCGGCAGTCGTCCCGGGGCCCTGAGCGTGGCGGCGTGGGCGACCATGGTGGCCATGGGGGAGGAGGGATATCTTGAGGCCACCCGGCGGATCCTGGAAACGGCAGCCTCCATCAAAGAGGGAATCAGGTCCATTCCCGAGCTTCACGTGTTGGGGGATCCGCTCTGGGTCATTGCCTTTACCTCCGCCGAGCTCAATATATACCAGATTATGGAACACATGCTGCAGCGGGGTTGGAGCTTAAATGCGTTGCAAAGGCCGGCTGCCTTACACTTAGCCACGACCCTCCGCCACACCGAGGCCGGGGTGGCGGAAAGGTTTGTCGCCGATCTGCGTTGGGCAGTAGATCAGGCCAAAGCTCACCCGCAGAAAGAAGGTGCCCTTGCTCCCGTTTACGGACTGACCACGGCCTTGCCAGCGGATTTCGTCAGAGAAGTCCTCCGCACCTATCTTGATCTACTCTATGAGCCATAAGAGGAGCAGGGATTATCCTTCCATTACTTGGAAAGGGGGGTAGCTTGATGCCGGGAGCTTGCGTCTTGGCCATCGATCTCGGTACTTCTGCCGTCAAGGTGGCCCTGGTGACGGTGGAAGGAGAAGTGGTGGCCCTCGAAACGGAGGAAACCGCTCTTTTTGTGCTGCCCGACGGTGGGGCGGAGCAGGATCCGGAAGACTGGTGGCGGGCTATCAAGGTGGCCACCGGGCGCCTTATGGCGCGCGGTCTAATTCCACCTCAAGCGATCATCGCCGTCAGCTGTACGGCCCAATGGTCGGGGACGGTACCGGTGGACCGGCAGGGACGGGCTTTGGGCCGGGCCATCATCTGGATGGATACCCGCGGGGCACCCTATGTTCGTCAGATCACGGGAGGACTTTTCAGCGTGTCGGGTTACGGTCTCCGCCGGCTCTGGCAGTGGATCCGGAAAACGGGTGGCGTTCCGGCGCACAGTGGTAAGGATTCGCTGGCCCATATTCTCTTTCTGAAACGGGAACGCCCGGACCTCTATGGGGCCGCTTTCAAATTCTTGGAGCCAAAGGATTATCTCAATCTCCGGCTGACAGGTCAATTTGCCGCTTCCTACGACTCCATTACCTTACACTGGTTGACGGACAATCGTAACCCCCAGGCGATCCATTACGATCAGGAGCTCCTCCGTTTGGCTGGCGTGGAGGAAGAGAAGCTGCCGCCTTTGCGCGCGGCCACCGACATTTTAGGATCGCTGCGGGCGGAGGCGGCGGAAGAATTGGGTCTGCCATCCGGCCTCCCCGTGGTCATGGGCACTCCGGACGTTTTATCCGCCACCCTTGGCTCAGGGGCAGTCGCCGATTACCAGGCCCACCTTTACGTCGGCACCTCGTCCTGGTTGACCTGCCACGTCCCCTTTAAAAAGACCGATCTCTGGCAGAACATGGCCAGCCTGCCTGCTGCCGTGCCCGGGCGTTACTTCGTGGCCAACGAGCAGGAAACGGCGGGGGCGGCCTTGACCTTTTTGCGGGACAATATCCTCTATTTTGGCCGCGGAGGGGACGTTGCGGAAAAGCGGGACGCCTACCGCCTTTTCGATCGTCTGGCCGGGGAAGCCCCGCCTGGCAGTGGCGGGGTGATTTTCACGCCCTGGCTCTACGGAGAAAGGACACCCGTGGAAAATCACCTTCTGCGGGCCGGGTTTTATAATCTCTCCCTCCGGACCGATCTGCCCCAGCTGGTCCGCGCCGTCCTGGAGGGTGTCGCCTTCAACACGCGCTGGTTGCTGGAGGCGGTGGAGAAGTTTGTGGGCCGCCGCTTGGACCCCATTCGCTTCATCGGCGGCGGAGCCCGCTCGGAGATCTGGAGTCAAATTTTCGCCGACGTGTTGGACCGCACCATCGAGGGCGTAGAGGCTCCAGTAGAGGCCAACGTGCGGGGGGCGGCCTTCCTGGCCGTTGTCGCCCTCGGCTTGGGTGACTTTAGCGATCTTTCCAGGCGGGTGAGAATTGCCCAGACTTTCCGGCCGCGAGCGGAGACGCGGGCCATTTATGACGAGCTGTTTTGGGCCTATCGCCAGATCTATCGCCTTAACCGGGGATTGTACGCCCGGTTGAACCGTTCTCCCGGGAATAAAGGCGGAGCGCCTCGGCTACAAACGCGTTAACGGATCCCAGGCAACAGGTGCCTTGGGGGTTTTTGTGGAGGCAGTCGCAACCTTCTTCTTCCAGCCGTTTCTGAATCCTTTCCGGAACCATCGTTTGCCCGGTCCGGCGGATCTCGTCGATTATCTCCTCAGCCGTGTGACCGAAGCAATAACAGAGGGGCCGCGGGGGATCCTTTTCCTTCAAGCCCACCCGGACCTTCAGGGCGGTCCGGTTAAAGGTTTGGGGGCCATCGCTGGCGAAGTAAACAACGTCGCATTCTGGATTTCGGCAGAAACGATAGGGCCCCTCGGTCAGCTGCGGCTGAAACTCCGGTTTGATCAAAGACTTCAGGGTGGCCAGCGGCACTGGTTTACCCCGGTCACCACAGGAAGGGCAGGACGGCACGGCCCCGGTGGAAGTCGCGGGACTCGGGCTTATGGTGGACGAGGTCGAGTCAGGCGTTTTTGTCATTTTCTTACCTCCTGAGGTGATCTGGCTAAGGTCATCTTGGGTGAGGTGGGTTTTAAGATGAGGACGGCCTGAGGCTGGATGGCCGGCAGGCCGTCCGAAACGTCACCGCCCTTGGGGATGCCACTTGCGAGCTATCCGCGGCTTAGCGGTGGTTGTGGTAACCCTTGAGTGGTATCTCCGGGCTTAGCGGCTGTGGTAACCCTTGTTCCACTCAATGGCGCCCTCATTGGCCGCCAGTTTCCCCTGGAAGTAAGAACGGATGACGTCGGCGATGGTTCCCTGGACGCCGGCGATGACCTCGATCCCGTTGGCCCGCATGGCGTCGACGGCGCCACCACCAATTCCACCCACCAGGAGGAGTTTTACCTGATGGCGGCGGAAGAGTTCGCCCAAATCTTCATGGTGGAAGCCCTCCCGGGCCTGATTATCGACCACCTTGACGCCGACGGCTTTGCCGTCCTCAACCTCAATCAAGGTGAAATAGGGGGCCCGGCCGAAATGTGGGCAGACGGTGCTGGCCAGGCCAAAATTCTCGTTGGCAGGAATGGCGATGGTAAACATAATGTGGGTTCTCCTTTCATTGGAATTTGAATCCAAACAGAAATAGGGAAAGCGCGGCTCCCAAGCCAACTACTGGGAGCACATCCCAGTGCCGGAAACGGAGTAACCAGAAGCTCAGCAGGGCCAGGGCGATGGCCGGCCAGGTCCCTAGAGAAACGGGTATTAACCTCAACACGACCACGCCCAAAAAGCCCAGGAACCCGGCGACGATGGAGAGGGTAATCCGCCGGAAGATGGGGTGGCTAAGAAAGCGATCCTGAAAGAGTTTGGCGACAATGGCCACCAAAGGGGCCGGGCCAAAGATACCGATGGTGGCATAAAGGGCTCCCAGAAAACCCTGGACATGATAACCGATGAAGGAGGCGGTGATCATGATGGGTCCGGGGGTGATCTGGCCCAAGGCCACCCCATCACGAAATTGCAGCAGCGAGACCCACTGCCTGGCCTCAACGGCCACCTGCTGGAGGAGACCGTACATGGTCATGCCTCCACCGAAGGCAATGGTACCGATGGGGAGAAAGGCGAAAAAGAGTGCGCGGAGAGTGGGGGAGAAGATTGGGCCCAGGCTGAGGAGCGGGAGAAGGGCCCAGAGGACAACTGATGACCACACCATGCTCCGCTTACCGACCTGGTCACGGGCCAGTTTCGCTGGCCTTTGGGCAGAGAACAACTCCGGCGGTTTTTCCAGCTGGATGCTGGAAACAGGCGGAGTCTTCGGAGCGGCGGGAGCGGTTTTTGGGGCCAGTTTCCAGCTCAAGGCACCGACCAGGGCCAGGGCCGCGACGAGGATGGACAAGGGCCAGGGCCGGTAAAGATTGACGGCCAACACCGTCAGGGCGACCAGCCGGGCGTAAAGGCCCTGGGGCAGGTTCCGCCAGAGCTGGTAGATCCCGTTGACCATGATGGCCAGGACCACTGCGCCCAGTCCTTGAAAAAGGCTGACCATAATGGGCAGACGTCCGTAGGTGAAATACAGCCAACTGAAGATGACCATCAAGGTGAAGGGGGAAAGCAGGACTCCGGCGGTGGCGAAAACCGCTCCGGCCGTCCCTGCCAGCTGGTAGCCACTCAGCGCCAGCAGTTCCACAACGGTAGCCCCGGGGATGATTTGGCAGAGCGCCAGGTACTCATTGAATTCGGCCGCGCTAAGCCACCCCCGCCGGTCGACGAGCTCCTCCCGCAGGTAGGCGACCATGGCCATACCGCCAAAGGCGCGCGTCCCAAAAACGATGGAAAACCAGAGGAGTTGGCCCAGGGTTACGGGCTGCCTTGCTTGTCCAGCGCCTTTTAGAACTAAAGGTTCCGCAGCCGGGGCCATGTTATCCGCCTTTTTGCTGTTCACCTTTTCTCAGTCCACCTTCCCAGCCGGAGGGTGGGGAAGAGATATCCCCCAGGCCCAAGTCCAGCCGCTTCCTGCCGGCCTTTTACTCCGGTGAAGGACGAGTCGGCCGGTGGATCAGATTGACCAACTCTTCCAACTCTTTCCCGGTAAAAATGCGGCGCCCGGCTGAGTCCCGCCGGATTTGAATGATCCCCTGGGCTTCCAGTTCGCGGAGATAGCGGCCGGAGACGCCCAGGTAATTACAGGCAAACCCCATCGTGTAGATGCCTTCGGGGTCAAGCTCCTGGGGCGGGGCCAGGTCGCCCCGGTTTTCTCCCAAAAGAATATAGATGGCCCGGTAGGGAATGCGTCGGTGGAGTAAATTTCCCATTCCGATGTAACAGGACGGGATTTTTCCGGCATCAACCCAGTTGCGAACCGTGTTTTCGGATACCCCCAAAAGATCAGCCGCTTCTCTGGTCGAGAGAAAACAGCGCCGACCACCCCGCCGGCCACCACCGCACCGCGGCATTAGCTCAACCCCTTGTCGGTAGTTTCAGCGGCGATGCAAGCCCCCGTACCGATAGCGCAGCCTGTCTACCGCCGGGAACAGGGCCTATTCCTGCCGGAATGATTTTCATCCAAGTTGGATTATCCTCCAAGCAGGAAGAAAAGTCAAGGACTCAGCTCTTTTTGTCCCGCTAAATTTAGTCGGGTGGTGCCGGCTGGAGGGCCGATGCTGAACCGCGGTGCGGTCGGCGGAGGTAAGGTCAGCGACGAGTCAGCAATCGCCGCCGCACGGCTGACAGACGGCACTGGTGCTTTCTCTTGCCGCCGCGGGATAGTCAGAGCGGGCCTTTCTCTGAGCAGAAACAGTCATTTCCGGCAGTTCTACACCGTAAGCAGATTGAACAGATACCCAACCATGATGATGGAAACCGTTAAGATCCCAATAAAGAGCATGATTAGCCGCGGCTTAAGTACCTTGCGCAGAATAATCATCTCCGGCAGGCTTAAAGCCGTAACCGCCATCATGAAGGCCAGCGCCGTTCCCAGACTGACGCCTTTTTCCAGTAAAACGCTGACCACCGGAATAATCCCGGCGGCGTTGGAGTAAAGGGGCACTCCAATGGCCACGGCCAGGGGAACGGCCAAAAAGTTACCCCGCCCGGCGTAACCGGCCAGGAATTCGGCGGGGGCATAGCCGTGGATAAAGGCCCCTAGACCAATGCCTGCCGTCACGTAGGGCCAGACCCGCCTCAGGATATCTTTGACGTAAGTCCAGGCATAGGCGTGGCGGTCGGACCAGGAATATTCGGGTATAATCCCGGCCCGCACTTTCAGGTTATAAACGTATTCTTCTACTTCCTTCTCCAGGCGCAGCTTCCCGATGACATATCCGGCCAGAATGGCCAGGGTTACCCCGGAGAGGATGTACATGCTGGCAATGCGCCAGCCGAAGAGCCCCAGCAAAAGTACCAGAGCCACTTCATTCACCATCGGAGAAGAGATCAAGAAGGAGAAGGTTACCCCCAACGGTATGCCGGATTCAATGAAGCCGATGAACATTGGCACGGCGGAGCAGGAGCAAAAAGGGGTCACGATGCCCAGAAGCGCGGCAGCGATGTTTCCCCAGAGTTCGCGCTTACCGCTGAGCAACCGCCGGGTTCGCTCAACCGGAAAGAAGGTGCGGAGCATGGTTACGATGTAGATCACCGTGGCCAGAAGCAGAAAGACCTTGGTTAGATCATAGAGGAAAAAATTGACGGCTTCGCCGGCCCGTGAGCCGGGTGACAAATGTAGCCATTGGTAAGTAGCCAAGTCGGCGAGGCTTTGCAGCACGTTATTTGGCCTCCCCCTCTTCCAGCAGTCCCTGCAAGCCAGGAATGGACGTCCCGATAACCGTGGTAGCCTTGACAAACCGGGCTAAGAGGATGGCTTCTATAATCTCCTCTTTGCTGAAACCGTTGTTTTTCGCGGCCAGAATATAATTTTGGGTGCAACGGTCGGAGCCCAGGGCAGCGGCAACGGCGATGCTCATGAGCATCTTATACTTGGAAGGAATTGCTTTTAAACTGAAAACAAATTTTTTGTTCTCGGCATGCTCGAAAGCGGCTTCTGGCATCACCTCACCCAACACCTTGAGGGTAGTTGGCTCCAAACCTGTCTCACGACGCATTGCCTCTAGAATCTTCTCCAGACCTATCTCGCGGCTGTGTCCGGTCATTTTCTCTAGCCCCTCTCAAATTCAGCCTGTTCTCCTGAATATCAGGCCATCCCCTTAGTTTCAGTTTTTCTCGCCGGCTTGCGCCTCGGAAAAGAGCTCGCCGCGGACGAAAGCGGCAATCTTACCCTTTGACGGGATCCCGATGGCCCGGACCTTTTCGTTGATAACTAAGGCGGGAGTGGCCATTATTCCGTAAGCGAGAATTGAGGGAACATCTTTTACCAGTATTACTTCCGCCGGCACCCCCAACTCACGGAGGACCTCCCTCGTCCTGGCCTCCAGATGCTGGCAACTTGGACACCCCGTACCCAAAATCTTGATCACCATGTCGTAAAGCACCTCCAGAAATGTTTTACTTAAACTTAAGTAAATGCTAATATACTGAACAGCATTTTGTCAAGCCAGATTGATGCCGACATTTTTTTTGAAGGAGGGGTTGAAAAGTATTTAGGAATGACTTAATATGCACTTACTTCCGCTAAGGCCCTTGACAGGGTAGCCCAATCCTTTTAGTATATCAGTAGATACTAATTTAATCCTGCTGGAGCGGAAATATGCTAAAGAAATGGGAAAAGATATTCCGGGTTCTTGGGCAGCCGACACGGCTGAAGATCGCATTGCTTCTCAGCCGGCGTGAGCTCTGTGTTTGCGAACTGGAAGCCATCCTCGGAATTACCCAATCGGCGGTCTCTCAACACCTGCGTGCTTTTAAAGACGCTGATTTGGTCGAAGAGTCGCGGGACCGCCAATGGATCTTCTATTCGCTCAAAAAGGAGGTGTTAAAGGATCTGCTTTCCGCGTTTCTGGCCGCTGTCGAGGAACAGTCGCCAGGATCGCCGGAGCTGGATTGGATAGGACTGAAGTTAGAGGAATTAAAAGAGCACCCGGAGATTACCTGCCGGGTTCCAACCAAGGGAGGGAAGGATCGTGTCTGAACGTCCTGTGGCGGCGCGACTGTCGCTTTTGGACCGGTTTTTAACCTTGTGGATTTTCCTGGCCATGGCCGGGGGTGTGTTACTCGGGTTTGCCTTCCCGGGCATAGCCTTACTCCTGGACCGGCTTTCCGTAGGTACAACCTCCATTCCTATCGCCGTCGGGCTCATCGTCATGATGTATCCGCCTTTAGCCAAGGTGAAATACGAGGAGATGGGGAAGGTCTTTCGTAACGGAAAAGTCCTCGCCCTTTCCCTTTTCCAAAACTGGATCGTCGGACCGATCCTGATGTTCCTTTTGGCACTTATCTTCTTACACAGTTACCCAGAATACATGGTGGGTTTAATCCTCATCGGTCTGGCCCGCTGCATCGCCATGGTCATCGTTTGGAACAGTCTGGCTGGTGGTGACAGCGAGTACGCGGCCGCCCTGGTGGCCTTTAACTCTCTTTTCCAGGTATTCTTTTATTCCGTCTACGCCTACTTTTTTATCACCGTTCTACCGGCCTGGCTCGGCTTTCAGGGGGCCGTCGTCAACATCTCCATGGCGGAAGTGGCGAAAAGCGTGGCCTTATATCTTGGCGTTCCCTTTTTGGCCGGTCTATTGACCCGTTTCACCCTCATCCCGGCGAAAGGTCGGGAATGGTACGAGAAGGTTTTTATTCCCAAAATTAGCCCGCTGGCGCTCATTGCCCTACTTTACACCATCGTCATCATGTTTTCGCTGAAAGGCGAATACATCGTCAAGTTGCCGCTGGACGTGGTCCGGGTGGCTATTCCTCTGACCCTGTATTTTGTTCTCATGTTCCTGGCTTCCTTCTTTTTAAGTTGGCGCCTGGGCGTCAATTATCCGCAAACGGCGAGCCTTTCGTTCACCGCCGCCAGCAACAACTTTGAACTGGCGATTGCCGTGGCGGTCGCCGTTTTCGGCATTGCTTCTGGCCAGGCTTTCGCCGCCGTTATCGGTCCCCTCATTGAGGTCCCGGTGATGATCAGCCTGGTGAACGTCTCCTGGGCCTTATTCCGACGTTACTATTCAGTAAAGGCCAGCGAATGACGCTTATCCCGGCAGGATTATCGTCCTGGAGCAGGAAAAATGAGCTCGTGAGCGGCCATTGGCCTATCCCACGAGCTTTTTTATTTTGCAGGCAATTCGTCCTCTAGGGGGATTGTCCTATAAACCGAAAAACTAAGCCAGGTGGAAACGTTTGACGCTTACGTTGCATGGCCTCTACCAGTTCCTCTCGACCACCCTCCCGTTTTTTTCACCGAGACCCTTGACAGAGGACATTACAGTATATTAGCATATACTTAAGAAAAGGAACGGGGGAGGGAAAGAGCATGGGCGTCCTGGAATTCGTGATCTTCCTGGTGGTGGGTGTTCTGGCCGGGGTTGTCGGAGGTCTTTTGGGTACGGGTGGCTGTGCTCTCATGATGCCCGTGATCAGATTTGGGTTTCAGTTTGATCCCGCCTTTGCCGTTGGGACTACCTTGACGGCAGTAGTCTTTACTGCCGGTTCGGGGGCCTTGCAACATATTGCCATGGGGAATGTGCACCGGGAGACGGCGTATTTGACCGGTTACAGCGGCGTACTGGGAGTCATCATTGGATCGATCGTTTTTGCACAGATTAAAAGCTATGGAGCCCTCATCGATTTGATTATCGGCCTGGCCTTTATCGTCGTGGCGGTGCGGATGCTCTACGAGGGTTTGACAGGTATTGCCTCCAAGCCTAAAGTGCCTGCCGCAAGCGGCCAAAAGGGATCCGCTCTTCCCTCATCAGCAGCTACTGCCGGAACTATGCCGGGTACGGCCATCAGCAAGACCATCCTGGGGTCCGTCATCGGTTTTTTGACCGGCATCATTGGACTGGGGGGAGGATATGCCCTCGTTCCCTCTTACCTGTATTTGTTCAAAGCTCCCATTAAACTGGCCATCGGCACCTCTATGGCCTCCTTCATCTGGATGGCGTTGATCGGTTCACTCTTCAAACTCGCCGAAGGGGTGGTGAACATTCCGGTGGCCATTACGCTGGGAATCGGGGCCACCGTTGGCGCCATTTACGGGGCCAGGCTCGTGGCTAGATTTAAACCGGCGACTTTAAAACTCCTTTTCGGTGCCCTCTTCCTGTATGTTTCTTTGAAGTACATCCTCATTTACTTCCATATAAGCATCTGACGAAAGGGTGATTCGGTTGTCGCACAAGGTTACCTTTAAAGCTGGAGCCCGCTGGTTGGAGGGGCTAACCGTGGAGACGCAGGCCCGGCAGTTCCTGCTGACGCAGGACGAACCCCCGGAAATGGGGGGACAGGACCAGGGGCCAAGCCCGGTCGAAGTGCTCCTACAGGCTTTGGCCGGCTGCCTGGGGGTGGTGACGGCCATGGTGGCCAATCGGGGCGGGTTCAGAATCGAGGGGGTGAGGATCGAAGTTGAAGGGGATCTGGATCTGGAGGGTTTTAAAGGAGCCAATGGAGGACGTTCGGGATTGACCGAGGTTCGGGTGAAGGTCCACTTGGATTCTCCAGAACCACGAGAAAGGTTGGAGGCGCTATTGCGGGCGGTGGAACGGGCCTGCCCTGTATCGGATAGCCTCAGGCAGCCCGTTCCCGTGGTAGTAAAATTGGGGGAATAGACGGATTCACTTACACCTGCGATTCACTTACACCTGCGATGAAAGCCCGACCACTAGCACGGGACTCACGAGGCGGGGATCATCGCGGCCAACGGCGAAGGCCCAGGGAGGTGCGCTAATACTACGCCTCCCCAGGCCCTTCCTCAACAAACCACATCAGCTCAGCTTGGCGGACAGAAGAAACAGAATTGTTGTTAAGATGCTGGGATTTCTCTGCGAGAAAATTGGGTAAGGAGGAAAAAAGTGTGGAGACCGCGGAAATGAGGAATACCTATTCTCAATTCAAGCAGACGTTGCCGGAGTGGGTCTGGGAGTTTCATGGACACTATTGCCCTTTTATGCCCATCGGCTGGCGGATGGGTGTGGCGGCTTTGGAACGACTCGGGATTGAAAGGGAAAAGGATCATGGTTTATTCGTCTTTTCGGAAATGGGTGAAGGACACCCCCAAACTTGCCTGATGGATGGGTTGCAAGCGGCTACCGGTTGCACCTACGGGAAGAACCTCTTGACCAGACTGTATTACGGCAAGGTGGCGGCGGTCGTTTACCACCCAGCCAGGGGCGCCCTGCGCCTTGCCTTAAAACCGGAGATCCAGGACGAAATGGGCAAGTTTGAATTTTTTGCCTACCGGAAAAAGGGGATTGAGCCTTCAGAAATACCGCAAGCGGTGAGCAACGAGGTCATCAACTTCATCCTTTCCAAGGAGGATGAAGAACTATTTACGATAAAAGAGGTGCCCAATTTCCAGTACAGGCCAACGCCCGGATCCTTCAATCGGGTCAAGTGTTCCAGCTGTGGGGAATACGTGTTTGAACGTTATGCTCGCTTGAAAGACGGCCAGGTCTTGTGCATCCCTTGCTCGAATTACGAGAAAAACCTGGCCAAAAAGGTCGAGTTGTAAGGGGCCAACGGGTTCACGGGCGGTAGAGTTTTTAAGCCTGTTGCGAAGCTCGCTGTCGAGAGGGGAAAGGGAGTTGCCGCTTTCCCCTCTTGACGCACCTGGACCCTATGGTATAATGACAAAGATATTTAGTTCAGATATAGAACTAAATAGAGTAAAAACGAAACTGAAATTACAGCTTGGTGAATCCACTCCAGGAGATGATTTTATGACTTGGTCGGTCTATCTCTGGGCAGCTCTTTTGGTTCTGGTCTTCAGCGCCCTCCTTTCGATGGCCGGTTTGGGGGCGGCGTTCTTATTTGTACCATTTTTTTATTGGCTGGGTGTGCCTTTGCATCAAAGTATGTCCATGGGTCTCTTTTTAAATTTTCTCAGCCTGAGTTTTGCTTCGGTTATCTATTGGCGCAACGACCTGGTTAACCTTCGCGCCGGACTCCCCATTGCCATCGCAGCCATTATCTTTTCCCCGCTCGGGGCCTTCAGTTCTCAATTTGTGGAACGGCGGATCCTCCTTTGGCTTTTCGCTGCCTTCTTGATATTTGCCGCTTATATGATGCTTTTTTACCGTAGTCCCAGATCCGAAACGAGGAAAGGGGGGAAGGCCGAAATCGGCGTTGGGGCCCTGGTGGGCATACTGGCTGGTTATTTAGGGGGACTACTGGGAGTAGGAGGTGGTAATATCATCGTGCCCGCTTTAACCTGGGCGGGCTACGACGCCAAGGTCAGCGCGGGCACGACGGCCCTGGTGGTGGTTTTCTCGTCTCTGGCTGGTTTTCTCGGCCGAGTTTCTGTCGGCGGCTTAAACTACGCTTTTCTAGGGGTGGTATCCCTGGCGGCGGCCGTTGGCTCCTTATTGGGTGCCTGGCTGATGAAGAACAAACTGAGCAGTATCCAACTGAAGCGGATCATCGGGGTTCTTCTGTTTGGCATGGCCATAAAGATCATCGTCGATCTATGGCGTTAACAGAGTTTCGCCCACGAAGGAGATGGTGGTCATGACGCACTGGATCTTGATCCTCCTGGTGCCGGTCATTGTTGGTTTTGTAACTGCCTCCATTAAGTCTTACATCGATCGCATTTTCCTGGTCATGTTGAGCGTCTTCTTTTTAAAAATGCCGTTACCAAAGGCTATCGTCATCAACCTGGTGGTTATGCTCTTGAGCTCATCGTTTTTTTATGCTCGACATGAGGCCAAGATTAGCGGCCTCAGCGCCGCGACTTTGTGGAATTTAGTGCCGGGCAGCATCGTTGGGGCGGTGTTCGGTCGTTGGCTGGCGCTAAGCTATCCCGGGGCGTTGGCGGCCATTCTAGGACTGTATGCGGCTGGAGTTGGGCTCCGCCTATTGCTGGTGAAAATAGGCCCGCCTCAGGAACCGGCTCAGCCGGGAGGAGAGCTAAATCTAATCACCGGAACCTTTGGTTTGCTTACCGGGCTCATCAGCACCGGCGGAAAGGCTTTTAAGGTCCCCCTGCTGGTAAAGGCTTTAAAAGTCCATCCAAACCAGGCTTATCTTTTAGCTTCCGTTGCGACCATGTCGGCTACGGGGGCGGCGCTCCTGGTTCAGTTAATTATGGCCCCGGGGTTTTTCGCCGGATCGACTCTGGCTTGGGCCATCTACTTTTTCCTGGCCATTACGGTGGTGGCCATGATTGTTGAACGTTTCTGGACTACCCGCTTGCAGATGTGGGTAAGTTATCTTATTTCTCCTTTGCTCCTTTTGGCGGGGATCAGGTTACTGAGTACCTATTTCTAAACCAAGTTAGCGAAAATTAGTCTTGACATTACACGGGACGGGGTGTATTATTATAGCAGATGAACTGACCAGTCGGTTTTCATAGTAGACCAAACTAACCAAAGGGGTTTCGGAAAGACTGGCAGCATGGATTGGTAGCATGGAGTGGTTCCTCTCAGCGACGGCGTTCTACCGCCAGCATATAAGGAGGGTCATTTATGTGGCAACACTGGGTGAATCTGATTCTGGGTATCTGGCTCATTATTGCGCCCTTTGTTCTGGGTTACGGTAAGAGCGCGGGGGCTTGGAATGATGTCCTAGTGGGAATTGTGGTGGCGATAGTTGCCTATTGGGGGACGACGGTACGCAATAGGAGCTTCTCGGCCTGAACGTCTCAACAATTTATAGCGACGAGGCCTTTCCCCCAGGATAGAGGAACCAGGAGAGAGGCCCCGGATGAATGGACTGGTGTCAATCCCTCCATGCTACCAGTCCTATTTTTCTAAAGGAGTGACACTAATGGTGGAGACGATGGACGTTAAAAAAGAAGCCAGGGCCCGCTCGGAGTCGGTGGCTCGGAGTCGGTGGACGGAAGTTGAATCCAACTCCACTGATCACGAACAGGGACAAGACCATAACCGCGGCCATGACGAGATCCGCGGGCATAACCATAAAAGCGGGGTTGACCATGACCATGAGGACGGCCATGACCAGAGCCATGGACATGACCATGAACGCGGGCTTGAACATGACCGCGGTCATGACCATGGCCACCACCATCATCACCGGGTTACCAGTTTGGATTCCCGAATGTTAGTGGCCATTGCCGTTACTCTATTGGTGTTTGGGGCAGAACTGGTTGGCGGCTTTTGGACGGGAAGCCTTGCCCTCCTTAGCGATGCCTGGCATGTCTTGGCTGATGCGGCGGCTTTGGTTTTGAGCTATTACGCTTTGCGGCAGGCCCAAAAACCATCCGATTGGCTGAAGACATACGGCCATCACCGGGTGGGCGTAGTGGCGGCCCTGATCAACGGCGTTTCGCTCTTGGTCATCTCGGCCCTCATCCTTTATGAGGCGGTGGGACGTTTTATTCACCCGGCCGAGGTGAAAAGCACAGAGATGTTCATCATTGCCATTGTTGGTCTTTTGGCCAATTTAGGAATTGCCTTACTCCTGAACCGTTCCGTCGAGAATAATCTCAACGTCAGAAGTGCCTTTCTGCATGTTTTGGGCGATGCCTTGTCTTCTCTGGCTGTAATTCTCGGCGGCATCATCATGCTCGTTTGGGGCTGGTTTTGGGTCGACCCCTTGCTCAGCGTAGCCATTGCGCTAATGATTTGGCACGGGGCTTACGATATAACCAGGCGGACGTTGAACATCCTTTTAGAGGGGGCACCTCCCGATCTTGATCTGACCATGGTGGTGACCACTTTAAAGGAGCAGTTCGGAGTTAGGGATGTCCACGATTTACACGTCTGGAATATCTCGGACGAAATTACTTTCCTCACCGCCCACTTGATTATCGGCGAGGAAGTAGAACCAACGGCCCTTCTTCAAAATCTCAACAGCGTGCTTTTGAGGAAGTTTGGGATAAACCATATCACTTTGCAGCTGGAACGGGAATGTCCGCTGGCCGGCCACCTCTTTTGCCGGGTCGGGGTAGGGGAGAGTGAGACCTTGGCTCATTAGGCAAGGAGAGGAGGGTATGAGGGAGCAATCGAGATGATTACCGGGACCCGACCTCCAGATATACTCAGCCCAACCCCCCTGAGAACGGGGTTACCCGGGGCCTGGGATGGAACAAGTAGGCAATGCCGAGGGTATATGGCCCCGTCTACCTTTCGGGGGCAGGATAAAAATTCGAGACGATCGCGTACCGGGGGCGCCTTGACCTCCAACGGGACAACATATAAAATCCAAATTACTGGCAGCAATGCTCGCGGTTAGCTGTAGCGTTATGCAAGATTAGAGGCCAGAGGG
>Ga0334722_10000689_pt1 | contig 47891 bp, 49 predicted proteins | sample C3_bottom_MG_FD_207210 | JGI IMG/M metagenome (GOLD analysis project Ga0334722, IMG submission 207210) | Sediment microbial communities from Yellowstone Lake, YNP, Wyoming, USA - C3_bottom | ecosystem: Environmental > Aquatic > Freshwater > Lake > Sediment | place: USA: Wyoming | collected...
TAGCGGTCTCATCCAGCATGTTAAGCTCATTAAAATGGTCGTTGGACAGGAACCTGCTCCTAGAGTTTTACGACCTTGCCGGGATTCACCAGGCCATAAGCAGTAAACCGAGAGTAAAGGGCGAGCCTGCACTGGATGAGGCGTTTATTCTCATAGCGCCCAAGGGGATGTATAAGATAGAAAATCTATACGTATCCTATGCGGTCGAAGGCAAAAAAGAGATATTTGATTTCCCGAGCAAAGATCTAGAACCTAACATGAGATTTGACCCGAACTTCTTGTCGGCAGTCCGGGATAGAGAGAAGACTACTTATGAGACTGAAACGCCGCATACTTTATGCCAGTTTATTAGAACCGGCATCAAAACGCGGAAAGTCAAACCTGATGACGCAAGGGTTATCGAAGCAGGATTAGTAACTCCTGCAAATTTAAATCCATATGGCTACCTTGAAGGGAAGGTGGAAACAATAGAGGTTGAAGCCAGTAAAGCTCCCTATGTGATACAAAAGGGTGACGTACTGATGGTAGGCTTCGGCGGCAACGTCAAACACAATGACGTAGGCTCAATAGGCAGAACCGCCATGGTCAACGATCTGTTCTTAAAGAAATGCGACGTGCCTAATCTACTACCAGGCAACTTTCTGATATGGTTGAGGCCCAGGTTTGGCGTGAACCCAACCTATCTTACAGCGGCTTTAAATTCTAAGGATGTTCAGCTACAAGTCCGAATGCTGGTTAAAAAGGCGAACGCCAACCAGTTTTTGATAGCCAAGCATGATGTCGAACGGCTCGAACTAAAGAAAAGGAATCCAGAGGAAAAGCGCGACCTTTCTAAAGAGTATGGCGAAAACATGGTGAAGCGGCTCTTTTTGAACGATGCACTGAGCAAAATTCTTGGTTTTCTCGAAGGCTAATTTTTTTGCTTATTCATTGTGGTGTTTTTTACTGTTTGACATATTTAACGGCATATAACGGCACCAAGAGAAAGGGAAGGTGTGAAGATGGAGAAGTCGGAACCAGACGCGATTGAAGAAATCCGCGCTCACTGGAGTAAGAAGGCAGGCAAGGAACTCACTCGCCAGGATGCGAAGGAGATTATACACAATCTATCAGGAGTAATTAACTTGCTCGACCAGTGGGACAGAGAGTCCCGTGAGGCGAAAGCAAAGAGCAGCAAGGAAGATACGGAAAGAAAGAACGATGGAGAAAAGACATAATGGCAATGATGAAGTATTGGATCTCAGGGAGTTATTTGGCGGAGTTTATAAGATTGGATACGACCCTTCTGCTGGCCCACGAAGTCCCCTGCGGAAAGACCCAGCGTACCTGGTAATACCCGCCAAATACGGAGAGTTTTACCCGTTCGATGATAGCAGGGTTGCATTTCTTTGTACATCCAAGAGGGTTGCCAAGCGGGTGTTGGCGCAACTGGGCAAACAGGTACTGCCTTATGTGGGCGTAGCTGGTGACGGCGACATCGGCGATGAATGCATCTTGTTATTCGAGGTCGGAACATTCAAAGCCGTGGCAAAGATAGCCAAGGCTGGCAAGAAAAGAGCAGTATCCGAAAAGAGACGTTTGGAGCTGGCTGAGCAGGGCTTTAAAACTACAAATTACAGGGCTAAGGGAGAGGGTTCCAGCCTCTAAAACCGACGAACGGGTGTAGGGGTATGGTAAGGCAAGGGTTAGACAGGAAACGGGGTGATTAGGCGTGTTTCCAATAATAGGCACAGGCATGGACAAAGAAAAACTACAGAGCATCTTGGAAGGTATGGGCCACTGGATACCTGCGGGTATACCCTTCCCGTCTTCGGGCAGGAGACCCAGGAAAAAGAAGGTGAAGGCGTCTCCGACAATAAGCGCCGTTCTTAAACCGGCCCGCGCTTTACCGGTGAGTAATACCCCACAGGCAAGCGTCTTGGAGCATTTTGCGGGAAGGAAGGAAATCCACTTCCGTGAGCTTAAAGGGGCTGTCTGTTTTGAGGCGATCAAAGGCTTCGTGGCGGAGAAGCTGGGGGCGAGCTTCAACCGGGAGAACAAGACTCGGTGCCTATTCCACAAGGAAGCGCACCCCTCATTTTCGATTGAGACGCGGAAGAATGACGGAGAGGTGCGGTTCAGGTGCTTCAGCAATAGCTGCCGGTTGAATAAGGCTGGACTTGAGGTTAGTTCGCTGGACTTCTATGAGGTTTTCTACCGGAAGAAACACTGGAACCTTGAACGTGTGGCCAGGGAGTTCATGAAATACGTAGGTCTACCACTGGACTTGAAGGTGTTACCCGACAAACAGCCTTTCACCGACGATGAGGAAGCAGGCCCAATCGTTAAAGGTGCCAAGGCAGAAGGAGTACCGGAGCAGGCGCTTCATGATGTGCAGGCATACCATGACATCCTTATGAACGGCAAAGGCAGTGAAGAAAAGAACGCCAGGGAGTACCTGTTTGTGGAGCGCGGTGTGAGCGAAGAAATGGCCGAGGTCATGATTATAGGCTACTGCCCTTCCTATATGCCCCGACATTCAGGCCACCTCACCTTCCCTATCTTCGACGTGGACAGGAAGCTACAGGGACTAGCTACCAGGGCTGTGGGCAAACCCGGCTTCGGTAAGGCATGGAGAAATACAACCTGGACACAAGCGGATAAGTCGCTGTACGGGATAAACCTTTCAGCTGAACACATAGCTAAAACAGGCGTCGTTACACTTCTGGAGGGCGGTATAGACTTCCTGAACTTCTTCGACTATGCCGAGGTATACAGGAACTGTGCCGCCACGCTGACCAACAACGTCTCAACGGAGCAGCTTCGGATATTGCTGGCCCTGGGTGTTAAGAGGGTCAACCTCCTGTATGACAGCGATGTCGGGTTTGGAACCATCGAGAAGGTAGCCCAGGACATACAGAGCATGGCTGATATTAAGGTCATGCACGTAAGGCTCAACCCCGGAGAGGCAGACCCCTCAGACCTGTTTTGCTGGAAGTTCCTTGATAAGAGCTTTGACGCATACATTGCCGACAGGGACTGCCTTCAGGGTAATGACAGGCTTTACAGGATGACGCCTGTGGGAAGAGATTTTTACGGTTCAGAATTGGCTCAGCCCCGGCTGGAGGTTTCAATCGAAGCGCTCAGCCCTCATCTGAGATATGGCTCTGGTAATGGCCCCCAAAGGCTCCAGTCGGTAATCAAGGAAATGCGCAGAGGATGGATCGTGGACTATGAGGAAATAAAAGGACAACCCGCAAGGGAAGGGGTCGTCTGTTTGCCCATAAGGATGGTTGAACTTGACATGATCCATAAACTTGGAAGCGCTTATCTGCTATGGCTGCGGCTCTATATCGCCCAAGCCCAAGAAGGCAGGATAATCGAGTATAACGACACCGACGTTGCGGACTTGATGGGTTCTTCCAGGAAGACCATCAGCGGGTATAAGAAGGTGCTTGTTGGTAGTGGTTTGTTGGTGATTGATGGTAAACCTGGCAGGACAGGCAAGGTGAGGTGGGTTATCAAAGGCTCACCCAGAGTGGAGAAGTGAATGGGGCTCGCCTCCTGCTTACCTCTCGGAGGGGGCTGTGAGGGTGAGAGGTTACAGGTTACAGCTCAAGAATACCAAATCAAATAAAACAGTAATGGAGGCAATGGGTTAAGAGGGATTTAGGCAGGAATACAGTACCTTAAGGGGGAGTATTCCTTTTTCTCTCCCTCACGCCTCCATCCCACACAGGAGCACAGAACATGGATACAGAAACAAATATACAAGCCTTGATAGACGATACTGGGTTAGTAGCCTTCCTGGTACACCTGAATGATTCCATGTCAGAGGTCTACCTGTCAGTCTCCGGTCAATGTGAGAGCTTGTCCCTGATAGATGATTATGATTGCGTAAAGAAAATTTTGGAATCGCGCTCTATAACCAAGGTCAGTATAGACATCAAGGGCCAGAAGATAAAACTGGAGAAACTCGGCATCGAGCTACAGGAGCCTTATCTGGATTTAGGGGTAGCCAGCTACTTATTAGACAGTACTGAAAAGAAGACTGAACTCGATAGTATTGCCATGCGGGGTCACAGAGAGGGTGTTCTCGATACCACCACACTTGAGTCGTGCTGTCTGGTAATAGACGCAGTACACGGGAGATTGGCGGGTACGCTGAAAGAACACGAACTCGAAAACCTATACCACAGGGTTGAGATGCCACTGATAAAGATATTGGCGGATATGGAGTCACACGGGGTCATGGTAGACATATCTTCTTTGAGGCGGGAGATGGATGAACTGGTGCCGATACTGGGAGTAATGCAGGATAGGATATTCAAAGACGTTGGCCACGAGTTCAATATTGCCTATGCTCCTGAGCTTGGAAAAGTCCTTCATGACGAACTAGGGCTAAGGCCCGTGCCAAAGACCAAAACTGGATACAGCGCAGATAAGGCCGTGCTGTCCAGACTCCGGGGGCAGAACGAGATTATCCCTCTAATAGAAGAATACCGGAAGCACTGGGAGACGCTTAAGGGTATGCACTCTCTTCTTGATGCGGCTAATGGCAGTGACGTAATCTGGCCGACATACATCCATACCGGGACGGAAACGGGGAGGTTCTCGACTGAGGCATATAACATCCAGGGACTGAACAAGAGTCTGAGGCGTTTCATCATCCCACGCCCAGGCCATGTCTTTATTGAGGCGGATTATTCACAGGCGCAGTTTCGTATACTCGCTCATTTATCAGAAGACCCGGCATTGATAAAGGCATTCCGTGACGGCAAAGACTTCCATAGTCTGACAGCCTCGGAGATACTGAAGAACCCGGCAAGACGGCCAATAGCAAAGGAAGTCAACTTCGGGATCATCTTTGGGATGACGCCGTGGGGTCTGGCCGAAACGATTACGACCAAAGCCGGTGTCAATGTCACGCCCACGCAGGCAAAGGGATACATCGACGGCTTCTACCGCCGATTCCCTGGGGTCAGGAGGATGCAAGAGCAGGTGGAGGCCGACTTGGATAAAAACGGATATGTGACTTCCATCGCAGGAAGGAAACGGTTCTTCAACGAACCAGGAGACCGCACCAAAGGCGGGACTTACAAGGCCAGTGCAAAACGAGCTGCCTTCAACATGAAGATGCAGGGCAGTGAAGCCGACATCATCAAATTATCCATGATAAAACTTGACCACGAATTCAGGAAGAGGGGCTTGCGCTCTCGTATTCTTATCCAGGTACACGACTCGCTGATATTCGAGGTACCCGTCCATGAGAAAGCGATAGCCACGGTGTTAATCAAAAAGGTCATGGAGAGCGTTTTTCCTTTGAGAGTGCCGATGAAAGTTGACATCGGCGCAGGAGCATCATGGGGTGCTTGCAAACAAACAGACATTCAACAAAAGGAGGTAATGGAGTTCAGGCAGTACGCATAGGGTGCCCAGATTTATAACGTTCCCCTCGAACAAGTCGGGGTGGTGAAAATATAGATTACGGGAGTTGGCAGAAAATGGAATCCGGACAGTTAATCCTGTCCGGGCAGAATGGAGAACTGAAAATGAAAAAAATAAGGATGAAAATAGCAACAAAGGACAATATACATAGCCTGGTGCGGAGGAATAAAATCGGTAGCATAGAAGCTTTATTAAATCAAAATCCAGGACTAGTCACCGCAACCGACCATAAAGGCCGCACGCCTCTGATGTGTACGACCAACTACGAGGTTCTGGCACTTCTGGTGCAACGGGGAGCGGATGTGAATGCAGAAGACGAGTTTGGACGATCGGCGCTACATCATGCAGCCGAGGAAGATAAAACTGTCTATGCCAAGAACTTGATACGCCTCGGAGCCAATGTGGACATAGCGGACAAATGCGGTTGGACGCCTATATTCATATCGGTAGGAAACCGCAATATGGAGATGACAGACCTTCTGATCAGAGAAGGCGCCAATTTAGACGTTCAGGGTGCCAAAAGTGCAACGCCCCTGCTCATGGCCTTCATGTACGGCAACCTCGAAATAGTTTTTACGCTCTTAAACAACGGGGCCAACATAAATGCGGCAACAGACAGCGGAAACACCTTGTTGCACTATGCCGCACTGTGGTATACCGCCGAAGCTCTTGACGTTTTCCGTAACTATGGAGGAGATATGACCGCCAAGAATAAGAAGGGCTTGAACCCGGCAGAAATATGCCAGGTGATGCGTATGTACCGGTCTATCAACGATCCAGACAGCGAAGATTACATGGATCTGCAACTGGTAGTATAAACTGAACATGGTATTGCCGGGGCTGGTCGTAAGACAGTCCCGGCGACCTCAACACAACAGGAAGGGGGTATGCCTATGAGATTATAATGCAAGCACAGGGGGATAGGGAAAGTTACCAGAACGCTAATACATACATGATCACAAGCGAATTCATTGGATCCATTTTTTTAATGACGGAGATGAAGATGACTACACATGGTAACTCAATGCGCAACAATAAGCGCTTGGGGACAAGCAGAGTCAAAGGAGGGCCTGTTGGGACAATCAATCGAAGTCCTGACGGTCGAAGAGTTCGCAGACCGTATGAAAATCAGCCGGACGACGGTGTTCGACTGGATGAAACATGGAAGACTTAAGGAGGGGCGGCACTACATAAAGGTTGGCCGAATCATCCGATTCGAGTGGGGGCCGGAGTTGCTGAAGATGCTGCATGAAGACAGCGCACAGGCGGAAGTTGCAGTACAGCCAGCTTTGCCAAGACAACCAATGGCAAGGGAAAGGAAAAGGCCTAGGAATAAAAACACAACCATCAACTTTGATTATTGATAATCAAGGCGTCATCGGCTACACTTCTCCCTATCGGACTGAACCAGATAGGGAGGAGGTGTAGCGGAACAGAGAGGCATTATGAGTAGAGCGCTAGCGTTAGATGCGGGAGTCGATATACCCGCAAAGAGGGCAGGTCGAATAGCTCGGAAAAGGGGTACAAACAAGCTCTATGTGGACTTCAACTACAATGGAGTACGCATCGAAAGGTCAACAGGCCTGAACGATACCCCCGAGAACTACGAGAAGATGAGCATTTGGCTTGACCGGCAGTTGGAGAAGATAGAGAAGGGGACGTTTGTATTTTCTGAAGCGTTTCCTGGAGCGACCGAGGAAGATAAGGCCTTTCACGCAGCGAGGGAGGGCTGGGAGTACAAGCCGGAGCCGCACAACGTGCTCTTTGAAAACTATGTTGCTATATGGCGGAGCACCGTCTTGGCCAACGACGACTCTCCAATCAAGAAGGACGATTGGAATTCAATCATCGACTGCTGGCTCCTCCCCTATTTCGGGAAGATGACATTCCACCAGATACACACGGTGGAAATCAAGAAATTTCTGGCGCAGCTTAAGTGTCAGAGAGGGAAGAGAAAGGGGCAAGCTGTTTCTCGCTCACGGGCAATTAATATCTTTGTACCTCTTCGGGCCATCTGGATTGATGCCTGTGAAGAACATCACTGGGATCTTCCAGACCCATTCAGGTTCGTCAAGAAGCTTTTGCCTGAAGATGAAAGTGAGCAGCCAGAAGGTTTTCGGTTCGATGACTGGATGCAAGTCGTAAATTACATGGATCCTTTTTATGTTCCTCACGTGGAGATAATGGTCATGACGGGAATGATCGCCTCAGAGCTCGCGGGGTTCCGTAAGAAGGACATCGTGGACGGCGAGCTGCATATAACCAACTCCATCGCAATGGGCTATGAGAAGGAAAAGCTGAAAACGAAATATCGTAAGAGGTGCATACCTATAACCAAGGCGTTACAGGATAGGCTTGATATTCTACTCGCTCGCTCTGAAGGCCCTTATGTATTCACCATGAAAGATGGTAGTACATTCAACAATAATGCTTTCAGAGATTCCGTATGGGAGCCAGCCCTTGAGAACGCCGGGGTAAAGTACCGCGTCCCTTATGCTTTAAGACACAGCCATGCGGCATGGTCGCTGGCCATCGGAGTTGACCCGAACAGGTTGGCATACAGGATGGGACACGGGTCAAAACAGATGGTCTTCGAGGTCTACGGAAGCTACATTCAAGGCGTGGAGACCGACAAGGATAAGATCAGGGGGTATTTCGGTGAGGACTTCTCGTAGTAGCAAAAGCAAGAAAGGCGGCTCCAGCAGAGAACTCTTTGCGAAAGTTCTGCGAAAGTCGCCTGTCTCGTCATTCTAACTGCTTGATTTAGCAGTGATAATTTGGTGGAGCTGAGGGGGATCGAACCCCTGACCTCCTGACTGCCAGTCAGGCGCGCTCCCAGCTGCGCTACAGCCCCGTATTCGTGCAACGGAAGCGAAATGTTAACACCCCGGCGCGTCGTTTGTCAAGCACAAAAGCACCCGCCTTTCGAGCCTTGTATGTCCCTGAAAAGGCCCTGGCCGCTCCCGCCAAAATAACTTCCGAAAATTATGCTATATTATAAATGTCGGCGCGAGTCCGTGCCGGACAAGGGACAAAACTCTAATAAAGGAGGGACCATGGTCGCCAAAGATGTAATGGGAAGAAGGGTAAAGGCCCCGAAGAAGACCGCAAAGGGCAGGGACGTGGCCATGAAGCTCCTTTCGGACGACTACTCGAGCCTCCCCGTCGTGGACGATGCCGGAAACGTGGTGGGAATAATCTCGGAGTTCGACATACTAAAGGCGTTGCGCGCGGGCAAGAAGTTAGAAGAGGTCACGGCAGAGGAGATAATGACCAGGCAGCCCTTGTGTGTGGACGAGGAGTTGAGCGTAGAGAAGCTCATCGACATTATGACAGACAAACACCTGCTCAGGGTTCCGGTGGTAAGGGACGGGAAGCTCGTGGGGAGCGTGTCGCGCCGCAACATAATGGACAGCTTCCTTACGATGGAGTTCAAGGAGTCATTCATGATATTGAGGAGTTAAGAATTGGACGACCTGCTGATTATATTTGCAAAGGCGCCGATAGCGGGCCTTGTAAAGACGCGGCTGTTCCCGCACCTGAGCTTCGAGGAGGCGGCAGAGGTGCACAGGGCGCTGTTGACCGATACGGTGGACAAGGTCCTGACGATGCCGGTGTTCGATGTATGCCTTGCGTACACGCCCGAGAGATGCCTTGAGGTATTCAAACAGCTTTACGCGGGGCGGGTCTCCGACTACATGGCACAGCAGGGTACAGACCTGGGTGAGCGTATGGCCAACGCATTCGAATGCGCGTTCGACAGGGGCACAAAGAAGGCGGTCATCATTGGCTCCGACATTCCGACCCTCCCCGTATTCTATATTAACGCTGCGTTTAAGAGGCTCGACAATGCCGACCTCATCATAGGGCCTTCAGCGGACGGCGGGTACTACCTGGTCGCAACAAAACGACCAGCGCCCGAGCTCTTCAGGGACATCAAATGGTCCGGGCCCGACGTGTACAAGGACACACTCGGCAATGCAGCCAAGCTTGGCCTGAAGACGGAACTGCTACCCGTGCTCAGGGACGTCGATACGATAGAAGACCTGAGAGGCCTTATAGGTACTAAGCTGCCGCCCAACACCCAAAGGGTTCTTTCCGGGCTGGAAGACAAGCTTAGTGGGCATGCGGCCTGGATATTGTAGCTATTACTATTCTTTTCATCTTGCCAACGACCCCTTTTGCGGGTAGAATATCCGAAATTCTCGGGTTGACCTCGTTAATATTTTAGACGAAAGGCTTTGGTGTCATGTACGACCTTGTCATTGTAGGGGGAGGGCCGGGCGGCCTGACCGCAGGGATATACGCCCAGCGCTCCAAGCTGAAGACGCTGCTCATCGAGAAGATGGGCATAGGCGGGCAGATATGCATGTCCGACGTGATAGAGAACTACCCCGGCTTCAAGAGCATCGGCGGCATAGAGCTTATGAAGACGTTCGAGGAGCAGGCGAGGGAGCTGGGCCTGGAGATAAAGTTCGCCGAGGTGACTGCCATAAAGGACAGGTGCAAATATAAAGAGATAGAGACGACCGAGGGCAACTTTCAAGCCAAAGCGATCATCCTGTCCACCGGGGCGAAATGGAAGCGGCTTGGCGTGCCGGGCGAGTCGGATTTGATAGGCAGGGGCGTGTCGTTCTGCGCAACCTGCGACGGGTTTTTCTTCCGGGACCGCGAGGTGGCCGTGGTGGGCGGCGGGGACGCCGCGTTCAAGGAGGGCATCTTCCTTTCCAAGATAGTAAAGAAGGTCCACCTGATACACAGGCGTGACAAGTACCGCGCCGAGAAGATAATGCAGGAGAAGGCGTTAAACGACCCCAAGTTCGTGTTCCATAACAACAAGGTCGTCGTGGAAGTAAAAGGCGGCGTGATGGGCGTCGAGGGCGTGAGGCTGAAGGACACGGTCACGGGCGAGACCTCCGACCTTGCGGTGGACGGCGTTTTTATATTTGTCGGCATCGGCCCGAACGCAGACTTCGTGGACGTAGAGAAGGACGACTTCGGTTTCATAAAGACAGACCGCCTCCTGATGACCTCCATGCCTGGCATGTTTGCAGTCGGGGACTGCCGGATGACGCCGCTCAGGCAGGTGGCCACGGCCGTCGGCGACGGCGCGCTCGCCGCGTTTGAGGCGGAACGCTACATAGAGTCATATACCTGTGATGAAAATCCATGATGTCACGATAACCATCAGCGACGGCATGCCCGTCTACCCCGGCGACCCCGACGTCAGCATCAGGAGGGTCACGAGGCTGGAAGACGGCGCGCCGTTCAACCTCTCGCTTCTCACTATGGGCTCCCACACGGGTACCCACATCGACCCTCCATACCACCTTATGAATGACGGGAAAAAGGCAGACGAGATACCGCTCGACGCGCTCATCGGCCCGGTACTCGTGGTGCAGGCCGGGCCGGAAGGCGTCGACCGTGCATTGCTCACTCATGCGGGTCTTTCTGGATGGAGCAGGGTCATCTTCAAGACGGCTGGCGCAGCGCCAGTTGCAGGGGAGGGGTGTCCCGACGGATATACATGTATCGCGCCGGACGCGGCAGGCTACTTAGCCGGGCTTGGCCTGAAGCTTGTAGGCGTAGACCGGCAGTCCGTAGAGGAACCGGGTGACAGCGACGGGCCGGTGCACCTCATGCTCCTGACGGCGGGTATAATTATACTCGAAGGATTAGACCTCTCGGGTATCAGCCCTGGCCCGTATGAGATTGTATGCCTGCCGCTCAAGATAAAGGACGGGGATGGCGCGCCCGCGCGTGTAATACTCAGGGAGCTTGAGCCGGGAGGAGATTTCTGATGGAGCCTCCGTACGCTCTGATAACAGGCCGCGCCAAAGACATAGTCTTCGTCGTGCAGGACTTCTTCGCCCTCTGCCGCATCTCCATCTCCGCCATATTCAAGAGGCCGCGCTACTTGCGGGAGATAGTCTACCAGATGGACGTAATCGGGGCGGGCTCGCTCCCTATCATCCTTCTGACCGGGCTTTTCACCGGGATGGTGTTGTCGCTTCAGTCTTCCGTCACCATGCAGAAGTACGGCGCATCCATGTATGTCGGGAACCTGGTTTCCGTTACGATGATCAGGGAGCTGGGGCCGGTGCTCTCCGCCCTGATGGTAGCGGGCAGGGTAGGCTCCGGCATTGCCGCCGAGATAGGCTCTATGGTGGACACCGAGCAGCTGGACGCCATGAAGGTCGAGGGTACTGACCCCATCAAGAGGCTGGTAGTGCCGAGGCTCCTCGCCTGCGTATTGATGTTGCCGCTGCTCATGCTCATAACCGACGCGATGGGGTTATTGGGCGGATACCTTATTGCGCTCTACGAGCTACGCATAGACACGACATTTTACTGGAGGTCTGTCTTCGAGATGCTCCACTACGACGACATGCCTGTGGTCTTCTGCAAGTCCGGGTTCTTCGGGTTCATCATCTCGATGGTGGGCTGCTACCAGGGCTTGAACACGCACGGCGGCACGGTGGGCGTCGGCAGGAGCACGACCGACAGCGTGGTCTACTCGTCGGTGCTGGTACTCGCGGCGGACTTCTTTATCACGAAGCTGTTTATGTTCATATTATGATCCGTCTCGAACACATAAACCTGACCCTTGGCGGGGCGCAGATACTCAAGGACATAAGCCTTGAGGTCGAGAACGGCGCGACCGACGTAATCCTCGGTGCGTCCGGCTCCGGCAAGACCACCATCATGCGCGTTATGCTTGGCCTCGTCAGGCCGGACAGCGGCAAGGTGTTCATCAACGGAGAGGAGCTGACCGCGCTCGACGACGACGAGCTGTACCGGGTACGTAACATAATGGGGATGGTCTTCCAGGGCGGGGCGTTGTTCGACTCGCTCACCGTGGGCGAAAACGTGGGGTACCGGCTGAAGGAACTGAGGTCGTTGGACGAGGGCGTGATAGAGGAGCAGGTGCGAAAGAGCCTTAGGTTCGTAGGGCTGGAGGACTCCATCGACCAGATGCCTGCGGAGCTCTCTGGCGGGATGAAAAAGAGGGTGGCCATAGCGCGCGGCATTGCGCCCTCGCCGAAGATACTATTCTACGACGAGCCCACCGCGGGCCTGGACCCCGTGAACGCTTATAACATAAACATGCTGATAAACAGGCTCAGGGACGAGGAGGGCGTTACTTCCGTGGTGGTTACGCACGACATGCCCTCTGCCTTCACGGTAGCCAACAAGATTGCCTTCATACACGAAGGCGTGCTCGTGTACGTCGGCGGGAAAGAAGGGCTGCTGCAAAGCAGTGACCCGCGCGTGAAGGACTTCCTGCTCCATTCGAGCGGGCTGACGGGGGTAGCGGGCGCGGCTTCGCGGACGGCACTTGATAGCTGAGATTGACATGTAGCTTTGCAGTGATTCATAACTCCCCCTTCCCCCTCTTATCTTAAGAGGGGGAGTAGAGGGGGCGTTACTATGGACATCTATGGAGGGTCACCCAATGAAAGCCAGCCGGAACCTCTCGTGGTCTGAACTCAAAGTGGGCGTAATCATTATAGCCGCGCTTGTCCTGTTGGCCATCGGCATACTAAAGTTAGAGAGCAGGGCCGGCTTCTTCTCGAAGGACTACGTGCTCTACATGCGCCTCGAAAATACGTTCGGGCTGAAGGTGGGCGGCACGGTGCGGCTCGCGGGCCTGGACGTAGGCAACATAGCCGACATAACCTTCCCGACGGACCCGGCCGACAAGCAGGTCATAGTAAAGCTCAGCCTGCAGGAGAAGTACCAGGACAGGATAAGGGAGGACTCCAAGGCGAGCATACGCACCCTTGGCCTGCTTGGAGACAAGTACGTGGACATCGAGGTGGGCAGCCCCGCGTCGCCAGTTATGAAGGAAGGCACCATACTTGCGGGCGGGCCGGAGACGCAGTTGAACCGCGTGCTATCGAACGCGGGTACGGGCATAGAGAGCCTGAACACGGTGCTTGCGCAGTTGAAGGGGATGCTCGGCGGGGTGTCCAACGGCAAGGGCACGGCTGGGATGCTCCTGAAGGACCCCAGGCTCTACAACGAGCTGAACGACGCGGCGACAAGCATAGACGAGATGGCCAGGAAGCTGCACAAGGGCAAAGGCTCCATCGGCAGGCTCATCAACGAGCCGGAACTCTACGAAAACCTCCTTGACGTGTCGGCTAAGGCGAAAGAGGTCGTGAACAAGCTGAACACGGGCAGCCTCGCGAAGATATCCGAAGACAAGGAGTTCTACACCAACCTGCACGACATATCCGCCAACTTAAAAGACGTGAGCGCGTCGAGCAAGTCGCTCATAGACAACCTGGAGCACGGGAACCTGGCAAAGCTCTCCGGCGACAAGGAGCTCTACGCGAAACTCGACAGAATATCCGCGAGGCTCGACAACGTGATGGCCAAGATGGAAGGCACGGAGGGCAGCGCGGGCAAGCTCTTAAACGACAAGAAGCTCTACGACAACATGAACAAGTTCTTCGAGGACGCGGACACCCTCGTGCTGGACGTAAAGAAAAACCCCGGCAGGTACGTGAACCTTTCGCTGTTCTGAGCGCGGCTTACATCCCCGCCTCTTTCTGCTTGGCCACAACGACAATGTATAAATTGTCCGGGTGCAGGTACTTCTGCGCGGCCTTCTGGATGTCCTCTTTTGTCACCTTGTTTATCTCACTCTCGTACATGTCGAAGTAATCGAGCCCAAGGTTGTAATACTCCACCTGCGTTAGCAGCCCCGCTATCTTCGCGTTGGTGTCGGTCTTCATCGGAAAACTCCCGGTGATGTAGTCCTTCGCCCCCTGGAGTTCCTTGTCGGTCACGGGCTGGTTCCTCATGCCCTCCATTATCCTGAGCGCCTCATCAACCGCCTGCTTAGCCGAGGCGTTCTTGGTAGACATGCCGACCTGAAAACCGCCGCCGTATTTAGAGGGGTAGAAGTAGCTGTGTACGTCGTAGGCAAGCCCCATGTCGTCTCTTATTTTGTCGAGGAGCCTGGACACGAACCCGCCGCCGCCAAGTATGTAGTTCATCACGTACAGCTTGTAGTAGTCCGGGTCCTCGCGCCTGACGCCCGCGTGTCCCATCAGTATGTTGGCCTGCGTGATGTCCCGGTCTATCTTAATCGTCTCGACGCCTTTGGGCGCGGGCAGTGGCGGGAATGTCGGCTCAGCGACTTCTTTTTTCTGCCATGTGGACAGGTGCTTAGCAATGAGCGCCTTCGCCTCGTCCGCAGTGATGTCCCCGACCACCGCCATTATTGTGTTGTTGGGGGCGTAGTATCTCTCGTAGAACGAGGCTATGTCTTCGCGCGATATATTGTCGAGCGTTTCGAGCGTGCCCTCAGTCGGTATGCCGTACGGGTGCTTCTCGCCATATACCGCCTTGCTGAACGCCTTTTCCGCCACAGTGCCGGGGTCCTGCTCTCCCCTGATGATGCCCGCCTTCACTGACTTCTTGAGCCTGTCTATTTCATCCTGGTCGAACTTCGGCTTGAGGAGCGTAGTAGCGAGGAGTGAGAAGCCGGTGTCCTCGTCTTTCTTCAGTATAGTGAGGCTGCCGCTGGCGTAGTCGTCACCGCCCCCGAAGCCCAGCGAACCTCCGATAAAATCGATGGCCTCGCTTATATCGGTCGCAGACATACTCCCCGCGCCCTTCGTGAGAAGCCCTGCCGTCAGGTGCGCAAGTCCTGCCTTCTCAGGCGGCTCCATGACCGCGCCCGCCTTGATTATTATGTTCACCATAACTACGGGCAGGGCGTGGTTCTCCTTTACGAGTAGCACCATGCCGTTGTCGAGCACGAAACGCTCTCCGATGGGCGGGCGAGGTGACTTTGCTTCGGCCTTGGGGTGCGCCTGCATTGTGGCGCAACCGGAGACAAGCATTCCAAGTACGGCGATAATGATGACGAGCTTTTTCATCTGTTCCTCCAATTCAACGTACCGCCCCGGCTGGCATAGAGGGCATTGCTGGAGCCTCTTCGCCTTCGCCTATCGGCAGCGGTATCAGTATACCCACGGTGCGGTTCTCGGTCGTCAGGTACTGCTTGGCTACGCGCATCACGTCCTCCGGCTTCACCGCCCTGATACCGTCCAGGTACGTGTTCAGAACCTTCCATGACGCGATGGACTCGTACCTGCCGAGCAGCATCGCGCGGTTGAAGTTAGAGTCCTGGCCCATTATGAATGAGGACTCAATCTGGTTCTTCGCCTTCTGCATCTCGCGCTCGGAGATGGGCTCCGTCTTGACGCGCTCCACTTCGTCGTATAATGCCTTCTCCACCTCGTCCACCGTCTTGCCTGGCATCACGCCAGCGTCGAACGAGAATAGTGACGGGTCCTTCGATACAGAGTCGTTGCCCGCGTTCGCAGACTGGGCGATCTGTCTGTCGTATACGAGGTCCTTGTAAAGACGCGCGCTCCTTCCGCCGGAGAATACAGCCTCTAATATGTCCAGCGCGAAGTTGTCCGGGTTATTTAAGTTGGGTATGTGATAGCCTATATATATGGTGGGGAGTTGGGCCTCCTTTTCGAGGAAAACCCTTCGCTCACCATGCTGTTCAGGCTCCTTGACGAATACCTGCGGCGGGGTCGGACCTTTGGGTATGCCGCCAAAGTATCTCTTTATCTCGGAGAGCATCTTATCTGAAGCAAAGTCGCCCACCACCACTATGGTCGCGTTGTTGGGTTCGTAATATGTGTTGTAGTGCCTGCGTGCGTCCTCGACCGAGAAGTTCTTTATGGTGTCCATCCACCCTATGATGGGCCAGCGGTATGGGTGCAGCTGGAACGCTGCGGCCTGAGTGACCTCGCCGAGCGCGGACTCCGGGTCGTTGTCCGTCCGCATCCTGCGTTCCTCGGCCACAACGTAACGCTCCGAGAGGAACTCTTTGTCGTCCAACAGCAGGCCCCTCATCCTGTCCGATTCGAGGTCGAGCGACAGCCATATCCTGTCTGAGGAAAAGGTCTGGAAGAAAGCGGTGTAGTCCTGGCTGGTGAAGGCGTTGTCGCTCCCGCCCAAGCGCTGCACCATCTGAGAGAACATCTTTGGCCCGTACTTCCTGGTGCCCTTGAACATCATGTGCTCAAGCATGTGCGATATGCCGGCCTTGTCGTATGGCTCGTACATCGAGCCCACCTTGTACCATATCTGGAACACGGCGACCGGGGCCTTGTGCTCTTCAAGCAGCAGCACCTTCAGCCCGTTGTCCAGGTTGTACTCCTTCACGTCCTGGAAGCCCGAGCCGGAAGCGGGGTGCGCAAGGGCGCATGTAAGCATCATCACTAAAGCCATTATGCAGTATCTTTTCATGTGCAAGCCTTTCTTGTTTGCATGTCATTGCGAGGAGCCGAAGGCGACGCGGCAATCTCATCCATAATTGTAGCTGCCTGATTTATCAGGCGCCTTTAGAAATATAATATAAAAAGCGCCCAATGAATTGGGCAACTACAAACTTACCGCACATACAGCGATACGGCAGTAAACACGAAAACCGTCAGGCTGATGTACCCGTTCATGTTGAAGAACGCGGCGTCGAGCTTAGTCAGGTCTCCGTCCTTGATGAGCCGGTGCTCATACACCAGCATCGCCGCGACTACCACCACGCCTGCGAGGTATATATAGTTTAACCCAAGCATGGGCCGTATGTAAAGTAGCCCGCACACGGTAAGCCCATGAAGAAGCCTCGCCACGGCGAGCGACCTTCTGATTCCCAGGTAACTGGGTATGGAGTGCAGCCCCGCGTGCGCGTCGAACTCCATGTCCTGCATGGCATAGAATATGTCAAAACCAGCGACCCATGTCAGCACCGCTCCCCCAAGCACGAGAGCGGGGGCGTCGAGCGTGCCGCGTATTGCAATCCACGCGCCTATTGGCGCGATGGCGAGCGAGAGGCCGAGCACCAGGTGCGACGCCCATGTAAACCGCTTGGTCAGTGAGTAGAACGTGACGACCGCTATCGCCACCGGTGAAAGCTCCAGGCAGAGCGGGTTGAGCCGGTAAGCCGCGTACACCAGGAGCGCAAACGATAAGATACTGAACGCCCCAACCTGCGCCTTTGTGAGGAGGCCCGCCGGTATTGCGCGAGTCTTCGTGCGCGGGTTATTAGCGTCAATATCCGCGTCCAACAGGCGGTTCATGCCCATAGCGCCTGAACGCGCGCCTATCATGGCGAGCGTTATCCAGAGTAATTTGTCCCAACCGGGTATGCCACCGGCCGCAAGTATCGCGCCCGTGAACGCGAACGGCAGCGCGAATACGGTGTGCGGGAACTTTATCATGTCGAGGATTATTCTGATGCGACGTATCAAATCAGTCCCACCATTTGTAGGGGCCGACCCATGTGTCGGCCCTCATGTATTGATTTACTGTTTCCGTAGTGTTTCCTATGTACCTTTAAGAAGGGCCGACACACGGGTCGGCCCCTACAATAAGGTAGCTATCCCCTCCACAAACTTCCTCTTCCCCCCCATCGCGGGATGGCGGATGTAATCTGCCTCGATACCTATCTCGCCGAGCGCATGTTCCGCCGTCCGCCCGACGGCATATACGCGGGCATTGGGGTGCAGCGATAGAAACGTCCTTAAAACCGGGGCGGCCTTGAACACCTCATCCTTTGTCGGCAGCCGGTTGGCGGACGCGCTGCCCTGCTTGTGGGCGTACCAGGGGAAGGCGTTCCATAATACCACGTCTCTGCGACCGCCAAGCGTCTCCCACACGATTGACGCGCTGTGCTCCTTCATGAGCTTAGGCCCGGTGCTCGTCCTTTTAAAGCCTGCGCCTGCCGCCCATTCGAGGGGTGAGGGGCCAACCAGAAAATCCTCGCACATAAACGGTATGCCGGAAAAGCGGCAGCCGTGGAAGGACGGGGCCTCGCCGACAAGCACATATTTTGCGCGCCTGAATATATCGAGGTATTCGAGCAGGTTCTCGCGCCTCAGCCTGTCCGCGCCCGGCACGTCCAACTCCGGGTCAACTTGCGCGTACTGGTTGAATGCGTTCGGGCCGCGAAATTCGCGGAGCGCGGTTAATAGGGTTGAGAGGGACAAACAAGCATTCCTTTATTGTAGGGGCCGTACCTGTGTGTCGGCCCTTTTACTGTAACGAGAATATGGAAATTATAGTGCCTATTGCAAAAGAGATGTAAGAACAGCTTACTAAACCCCAGGTCCAATTTTTCCATCTATTATAATTATGTAAGTCCCCAGAATGTACACTATATTGAGCAAGATATGCTGTTCCAGAAGCAAGAGCACCGGTAAGCGTTCCAATCACGAAAAAACTTAAAGACCATTTAAATCCTGGTACTGATATCAACTTATTTGAAATATTCGCTAATAAAGCTACTGCCGCACCACCATTAATCAGCGTGGCACTTTTTATGGCCCCAGCACCATACTGAATTACTGATTCAAATATAGCTTGTTGAGCCATTGTTTGTTGAGTCGGTGCACGATCAAAGTTCGGAATTCCAAGACCGCCCATTAATCACCTCCATATTATCGGGCCGACACATAGGTCGGCCCCTACAATTAGGCGAAAATCACAACCCCAAATTCCCCCACATTTCATCCACCCTCTTAATAACCTCCGCGTCCATCTTTATCTCGTCCGGCCATTCGCGGGTGAAGCCCTCGCCGGGCCATTTCTTTGTCGCGTCTATGCCCATCTTGCTGCCGAAGCCGACTTGCGGGCATGCATGGTCGAGTATATCTAACGGGCCGTCGAGTATCACCGTGTCGCGCTTCGGGTCCACATGGTTCATCACCTTCCACGCTACCTCGGAGTAGTCGTGCACGTCTACGTCCTCGTCCACCACGATTACGAACTTGGACAGCATCAGCATGCCCGTACCCCAGATGGTGTTCATAGCCTTCTTGCCGTGGCCGGGGAAGCGCTTCTTAATCTTCACGATTACGTTATTATGGAACACGCCTTCGACCGGCAAGTCCATATCGAGTATGTCAGGCGATACCATCTGGAGCAGGGGCAGGAATATCCGCTCGGTCGCCTTGCCGATGTATGCGTCCTCCTGGGGCGGGCGGCCAACCACGGTCGCAGGGTATATGACGTCTTTTCTGTGCGTGATGCAGGTCACGTGGAAGACGGGGTACTCGTCCGCGAGCGAGTAATAACCGGTGTGGTCGCCGAACGGCCCCTCGGTGCGCCTCTCGCCCGGCTCGACGTAACCTTCCAACACTATCTCCGCGTGGGCCGGTACTCGTATGTCCACGGTCTTGCACTGGACGACTTCGAGCGGCTCCTCCCGGAGGAAACCCGCAAACAGGTACTCGCCCACTACCGGGGGAAGCGGCGCGGTCGCGGCGTATATCGTGGCAGGGTCAGCCCCTATCGCCACGGCGACCTCCATCCGCTTGTTCACGCCCTCGTAATGCGCGTAATGCCTCGCACCGTCCTTGTGCTTGTGCCAGTGCATGCCGGTGGTGTTCTTGTCGTATACATGGAGGCGGTACATGCCGAGGTTGGTGATGCCTGTCACGGGGTCTACCGTGGCAACCATCGGGAGGGTAACGAACGGGCCGCCGTCGCCCGGCCAGCAGGTGAGCACGGGGAACTTGCCCAAATCCACGTCCGCGCCATGCAATACAACCTCCTGACACGGGGCATTTTTTATGGTCTTCGGGAACCAGCCGGACATCTCATTCAGCTTGGGGAGCACGGAGAGCTTTTCCATAAAGCCCGCGCCGGGTCCGGGAAATAGCTGTGTCGGGTCTGCAATGGCCTTGACGCGTGCCGCTATGTCGTCCAGGCTCCCGACACCCAGCCCCAAGGCCATCCTCTCCATCGAGCCTAACGCGTTGGTCAGTACGGGCATGTTCGTGCCCTTGACCTTCTCGAACAGAAGAGCTGTGTTGGCCGCCCCTTTCTGCTTCGACACCCGGTCGGTTATCTCTGCAATTTCAAGGTACGGGTCGACCTCGGCCTTTATCCTCTTTAGGAGTCCCCTGTCCTCAAGGGCCTTGATGAACTCGCGGATGTCTTTGTATGCCAATTGAACCTCCAGGTACAATTATGTTTAACATGTACGTTAAACCTCTTCCCCTCTCACCACAGTGGGAGAGGGGGCAGGGGGTGAGGGCTGTATCCAGCACGGCCTTGTTGAATATAAAGTAAAACAAGGCCAAAGTCAAGGATTCGAGCCTTGAAATACCTTGACAAGAATTGCTCTCGGATAATATAATCAAAAGCTTACGGTTAAAGCAAAAACGCGGGTTTCCATTATGGGTAGTCCAGAGAGAAAAGTGGCGGTGGTGGGGCTTGGGGTGGTCAGCGCGCTCGGCATGGACGTGGCCGCGTACTGGGAGGGGCTTGTCAATGGGCGTTGCGGCATAGGCCCGGTGGACCTCTTCGACACTTCTGCTTACCGCACTCATATCGGCGCGCAGGTGAGGGGGCTCGACTCGGCGAGCCACTTCGGCAAGATAGAGCGCAGGAGGATGTCCCGCTGCGACCAGCTCGGCCTCATAGCGGCGAGGGAGGCCGTTGCGGACAGCGGGCTCGACTTCGGCTCCGTAGGCCCGGAGAATGTCGGCGTACTACTCGGCGGGGGCGCGGGCGGGATGCTCTCAGGTGAAAGATACAGGAGAGACTTACAGGACAAGTCCAAAAAACCGCGTCCGAGCCTTCTGATACCCTTCTCTCCAAGCTACACGACTGACCTGCTTGCCTTCGAGTTCGGCCTGACCGGGCCGCGCGCCACGGTTGTCACCGCATGTTCTTCTTCTTCCACGTCTATTGGCTACGCCGCCGACTGGATACGCCGTGGCGACGCGGACGTGGTGATAACCGGCGGGAGTGACGCGATGTGCGAGCTTACGTACAGCGGGTTCAACTCGCTACGCGCCGTGGACGATAGGCCATGCAGGCCGTTCGACAATGCTCGTAAGGGGCTTTCGCTCGGCGAGGGCGCGGCGATACTCGTGCTTGAGGAGATGGGACGCGCTAAGGCACGCGGCGTGCGGATATACGCGGAGCTTGCGGGCTATGGCATAGCAGGCGACGCATACCACATGACCGCGCCCGACGTTAAAGGCGATGGGGCCGCGAGGACTATAGCCGAGGCCCTAAGGGACGCGGGTGCGACGGTGGACGACGTGGACTACATAAACGCGCACGGCACGGCGACGAAGTTCAACGACCTGGCCGAGACCGCGGCAATAAAGGCCGTGTTCGGCGAGCGTGCGTACGCCATACCGGTAAGCTCCATAAAGTCCATGATTGGTCATTGCCTCGGCTCTGCGGGTGGGATGGAGGCCCTTGCCACCGCTCTTTCCGTATACCACGACATCATCCCCCCGACCATAAATTATGAGACCAAAGACCCGCACTGCGACCTGGACTACACGCCGAACGAGGCCCGTAAGAAAACGGTGCGTCTGGCCATCTCCAATTCGCTTGCGTTCGGGGGGAACAACACTACGGTTGTCTTCAGAAAAGTTTGATTTATGCTGTAACCCGGTAAGTGCAGAGGGGGTGTTGGTATTTCAGAGACAAAATGCTGAACCGGGAGATTTCTGAGTTGACTGAGGATGGGCGTTAGCTCATTCGAGGGCTACTCAGAAACGACCAGGTGAATATTTTGACTCTGAAACAGCAACATCCCCGACATTAGAGTACGTCTGGAAAATATGATGAACAAGGTAGTAATAACCGGCCTCGGCACAGTAAACGCGCTCGGACTCGACATCCCTTCTTACTGGGAGGCGGTGAAGGCGGGCCGCTCCGCCATAAGGCCCGTGGCCGGATTTGACACCACACCGTTTGCCTCGAAGTTGGGCGCGGAGGTGCGGGGCTTCGAGCCTTCCAAGCTTGTGGACCCGATGAAGCTAAGGCGTATGGACAGGCTCTCCCAGATGGTGCTTGTCGCGTCCATAGAGGCCGTGCGGGACGCGGGGCTCGACACCGGCGCGATATCTTCGGAACGCATGGGCATCGTTATAGGCAACGGATACGGCGGGACATCCACTACTGAGGAGTTCTTCGAGGGCCTGCTCCTGCGTGGCCCGTCCGGCGTAAATCCCATGCTCTTCCCGACCACGGTCCCGAACTCCGCGGCAAGCCTCACGTCCATAGAGTTGAAGATTAAAGGCCCCAACTCCACGTTCTGCCAGAAGGACGTGTCAGCAGAGGAGGCCATAATATACGCAGTAGGGCTTCTGCAGAAGGGCGCGGCGGACGCGGTGATTGCAGGCGGCGGCGAGGAGTTGAACGACGTTATATACCACGCCTTCTCTGCCCTTGGCGTGCTTTCACCAGGTAGAAAAGGTGAGCCGGAGGGCTGTTTCCCGTTTGACAGACGGCGTAACGGCAGGGTGCTGGGTGAGGGTGCGGGTGTGCTCGTGCTTGAGACGCTCGACTCCGCAAAAAGGCGCGGCGCGCGCATCTACGCGGAGCTTGCCGGGACTGCACTGACGGGCGGGACTGCGGGCGTATCCGCTTACGGCTTGGACACGGCCCCGATGGAGAGGGCGATGGATACCGCGCTTTCGCGTGCTGGCGTATCCAAGGAAAACGTGTGCTATATCTCAGCCGCCGCAAACTCCACGCGCGAGCTGGACGCGTGCGAGGCGATGGCCGTAAAAGGCGTGTTCGGGCAGAGGGCTGCCTCCATACCGATAAGCTCTTTGCGGGCGACGACTGGCGACTTCGAGGGCATGGGAGGCCTTCGTCTACTCACGTCAGTCCTTGCCATACGGGACGGCTTCATACCGCCGACGCTCAACTACCACAGCTGCGATGAGGGCATGGACCTAAACTATGTGCCCGCTCCGGGGCTGGACAAGGACGTGGACGTTGTATTGCACAACGGCTTCGGCAACGGCGGGGCCTGTGCGTGCATAGTGCTGACCGGGTCGTGATGAAAGACTCTTACGATGCAGTGGTGATAGGTGCGGGCATAGGCGGGCTGACGACTGGCGCGCTTCTTGCCAAGAAGGGACTGTCGGTAGCTGTCTTCGAGGCCCAGCCAGTTGCTGGCGGGTACTGCACGTCTTTTCGCCGCAAAGGATATACCTTCGACTCCTGCCTGGACGCGGTAAGCGGACTGGGAAGGGACGGCTGGTTGAGGCGAGTCTTAAACCGCCTCGGAGTGGAAGGCGAGATAGAGGCGGTGAGGCTCGATCCGCTCAGGGTGGACTCCTTCAGCGGCGACAGGGTTGCCATACCCGGAGAGCTGCCTGCGCTCATCGAGCTTCTGTGCAGCATAGCACCCGCCGAGAAGGACGGTATACGCGGGCTGATGAAGGCGATGGACGCTATATACCGCACCGCGATGGTGACCACGCCTGAGGTGCTGTACAACGACGCCAGGCTGGACAGGCGGGGCGGTGACCTTGCACGGTACAGGCGGCTGTCATACAAGGACCTGCTCGACGACTATGTGAAGGACGCCAAGGTGCGCGCCATATTGTCAGACCGCGCCGCATTCATGGGCCTGCCACCGTCGAGGGTGTCCGCCGTTGCGATGGTCATCATGTTCATGACGTTTGCAGTGGGCGGGGGGTACAGGATAAAGGACGGAGCGGCAAACCTTGCAAAGGCACTTGCGAAGGGGTTGAAGGACGCGGGCGGCGAGCTCCACCTGAAAAGTCCGGTGACAGGGATAACCGTAGAAGACGGCAGGGCGCAGGGCGTGACGGCAGGCGGTCAGACGGTGCGGGCGAAGGCGGTTGTCTCGGCGATAGACGCGGCGACCACGGCCTCGCTTGCCGGTATAGAAATTGCCCCGAAGTCCCTCAAGCCGTCTGTTTGCTTCTTCATGGTATACCTGGGCCTGGACGGGGACACGGACATGCCGGATGGTATGGGCATCTACCCAGGCTACGACATAGAGTCAACTTTCTCGGACATTGCAAGCGACATAACATCGCCCAGGGCCTCGATGGAGATAATCAATTACTCGCGCATCAGCCCCGGCATGGCCCCCAAAGGCGGCTCGACATTGATGCTGATGTCGAAGGCCGCGTACCATTACAGAGATGACTGGGAAGCGGTCAAGGGGCGCGAGATGGACAGGGCGATAGACTTTGCGGACAGGGCATTGCCGGGTATCAAGGGGCGTGTATCGTATGCGGAATCCGCTACTCCCCTGACGCTCAAGCGGTACACAGGCAACACAGACGGGGCGGCGTTCGGGTATGAGCAGGGGATAGGTAACAGGAGGCCGGGCGCACGCACGTCCATACCTAACCTGTACCTGGCCGGGCACTGGACGTACCCCGGCGGCGGCGTGGAGTCGGTCGCGGCGTCTGGAATAATAGCATCTGAGGCGGTCGCGGCAGGGATACAATGACGAGGCCATAGGAGGCATGTTGCGTTATCACGAGACGACGGTGCGGGTACGCTTCTACGAGGCGGACATGTGGGCTATGGGCTGGCACGGCCATTATGTCGGCTGGTTTGAGGCTGGCCGGATAGAGCTTGCGCGTCAGTTCGACCTCATGCCGGGTCACTTCATGGAGTTGGGATACGTCGCGCCCGTCATCAACCTGAATGTAGACTATAAGACAATGAGCCGCTTTGACGACGAGCTTATCATACGCACGGCGGTTCAGGTCCCGACAAAGGCCGCGCTGACATTCGTGTACGAGGCGGTGCGCAAGTCTGACGGCAGGCTCCTGGCCACGGGCGAGACTACGCAGGTGCTTCTGAATGACAAGGGCGACCTTGTGTATGTTATACCTGACGCGCTGAAGGACAGGATAGAGCGCATGGTGAAGTACTGTAACCCATAGGAATGTTGGTTAGTATCCGATGATATTATTTTGCGAGCCATCAAATGTTCAGCTTCGTTTCGGAGTAACCTTCAAGCAAGCTGACGCCTGCTTTCAGGTAACTCCGGGAACTCGCTTCACTATGATGTCTCGAAAATAATATCATCGTCCACTTTATTTGGAAGAGGGGAATTTGACATTGAGAGTCCTGCTTGCCGACCCGCCGCACCTGATATGGGACATGATGAAGGGCTGGGTGCCTAACCCGGCGCTCCTGGCCCTTGCGGCGTACATAGAGAAAGACTTCGACACGCGCGTTATGGACTGTACTGTCATGCCCCACCCCTGGGCGGACTTCGAGCGCGAGGTGCGCGATTTCCGCCCGCAGGTGGTCGGGCTCTGCTGCATCGGCACCTCGTATCTATACGACTCCCTCAACGCGGCCAGGCTCGTTAAGATGGTCAGCCCGGGCACGAAGGTGATAATAGGCGGCACGCACCCTACCCTTGCGCCTGACGAGGTACTGTCGCTCGGCCCGGACGTGGACTATGTATGCATAGGCGAGGGCGAGGAGACGTTCAAGGAGTTCATACAGACGGTCGAGGGCGGCGGGAGGGATTTCACGAAGGTCAGGGGCCTGGCCTTCCGTGACGGCGCTCAGGTGATACGCACGGAGCCGAGGCCGTTCATAGACGACCTGGACGCGTTACCCATCCCCGCGTACCACAGAGTACCGATGGACAGCCCGCTCTATACAATAGACGTGATTGGCCCCAAGTGCGTCGTGCCGTCGTTCTCGCGCGGCTGCGGGTACAAGTGCACCTTCTGCACCGAGACGCTCCGGTGGGGCAACCGCTGGCGCGGGAAGTCCGCATGGAAGATAGTGGAGGAGATAGAGCTGCTCCAGAAGGACTACGGCATAAGGACGTTCCTCGTAGGCGATAACGACTTCCTCTGGGACAGGCAGCGAAACAACGACTACGTCGAGCTGATGGAGAAAAAGGGCCTGAAGGCCAACCTCTGGATACAGGCGAGGCCGGACCACATCATGCGCGACAGCGAACTCATACCGAGGCTCAGGAAGGTAGGTCTGTTCGAGGTGCTTCTGGGTATCGAGTCCTTCGACCAGTCCATGATGGACACATGGGACAAGCGTGAAGAGCTGGAGACCATAATCAAGGCGATAGAGCTCTTGAAGAAAAACGGCATAATGGTGCTCACCAGCCTGATGTTCGGACACTGGGACGACAACAAAGAGACGATGGAGCGGCTGGTCAAGTCCGCCAAGAAGTACTCGGACTTCCTGGGGCTTGCGGTTGCGACGCCTTTCCCTGGCACGCAGTTCTACAAGGAGTCGATGGAGCTTGGACGCATTGAGGAGAAGGACTACAGGAAGTTCGACTGGGGCACGCCCGTCATGTCCACAAAGCACCTCACGAGGAAGGAAGTGGGCCGTCTGCACGGGATGGCGTACGGCAGGTTCTACGTCAGGCCCAAGACGCTCATCAAGGCGGTATTCTCTACCAACCCGTACGTCAGGACGCTCTATAAATCGTTTGCCACTTATCTTTTCAGGAAGCTATTAAAGAGGCCCTGGCGGCAGCCGGGTTTCATGCTATTTGAGAACTACCTGCTGGACAGGGAAGGCAAACTTAAGCTTGTCAAGGCCACCGGGCAGAGGGAGAAGTGCGACGTGTGCGGTTCGAGGGTAGGGCTCTACTCAGGGTACAGGTGCACAAACCCGGACTGCGGCACGCTGTTCTGCATGGACTGCAACCGGGGAGGTTTCGTGAAGCAGTGCCCCCGCTGCGGCAGCACGGCGGCGTAGCAAACTTCGGTGAAAACGAAGTGGGCGGGGGATGCTGATATTTACAAGCCATCATAATGTTCAGCTTCGTCCCGGAGTAACCTTCAAGCAAGCTGACGCCTGCTTTCAGGCAACTCCGGGTTCTCGCTTCACTATGATGTCTTGCAAATAACACCATCCCCTCGCCAGAGATGACGGGATGATATGCAAGTTTCTGAGACATCATTCTGCAGCCGCGACATTTCGGACTTGATAAGAACGGGATTTAGTCCGTTTGAATCGAAGTCCGAAACGAGCGGCAAATATGATGGCTTAGAAACTTGTATATCCTCCCGTAACATAGGACATGGAGCTGATGTATGCGCGTACTGCTTGTTGACCCGCCGCACGAGATATTTAGGTTCTTTCGTGGACGCATGCCCGCGCCTTCTCTGACCGCCTTATCGGCGTACATAGAAGGCGAGTTCGAGGTGCGCGTGATTGACTGCACGGTGCAGGAGGACCCCTGGGCCGCGCTCGAAGGAGCGGTCAGGGAGTTTAATCCGGCCGTCGTCGGCATCACGGCAATATCTACCTCGTACATATACGATGCGATGAACGCGGCATACCTGGTCAAGCTTGTAGACCCGTCAATCGTCACCGTTGGCGGCGGCGTGCACATGTCGCTTGTACCGGAGGAGACCTTCGAAAAATGCCCCAGCTTAGATTACATTGTGATGGGCGAGGGCGAACTCACGTTCATGGAGTTCCTGAAGGCGGTCGAGTCCGGCAGGACTGACATGGAGGGCATACCCGGCCTCGCGTTCAGGAAGGGCGGGGCAGTGCACATAGGCGAGAGACGCGAGTTCATAGCCGACCTCGATACCCTGCCGCTTCCGGGATACCGGCACTTCCCTATGGACAAGTACATGATGCCATCGCTCGGCATGGCGACCCACAACTCCATAGTCCTCACCACAGCGAGGGGCTGCGAAGGCGTGTGCAACTATTGCACGGAGGCGAAGCTCTGGCGCAACACTTGGAGGCCCAAGTCCGCCGTCCGCGTCTTAGACGAGATGGAGCTTCTTTACAAAGACTTCAACAAGTACAGTTTTATGTTCGGGGACAATTCCTTTAACTGGAAACGCGAGAGGGTAGAGGACTTCATCGTAGAGCTTGAGAAAAGAAAACTACCCGTACACTTCTGGTTCCAGACGCGAGCGGAGCACATATTGAGGGACGCCGACCTCCTCCCGCACCTCAAGAAGCTGGGCCTGTACATGATATCGATGGGTGTCGAGACCCCGTCCGAGGCCGCGCTAAAAAACTACAGGAAGAAGCAGACCGCCGAGACATCGTTCGCGGCGATGAGGCTGATAAAACGTAGCGGCCTTCTGTTGATCACGAACATCATGTTCGGCGACATAGACGACACGGAGGAGACCCTCCAGGCCACCATAGACTTCGCAAAGCCGTACTCCGACCACTTCGCCATCTGCCTGACTACACCTCTGCCTGGCACGGACTACTTCAAGCGCGCAAAGGAGCAGGGACGCATCAAGGTGTGGGACTACTCGAAGTACGACATGTTAAACCCGGTGATGGAGACGAACACACTGTCCATAGAGAAGCTCGCCGAGATACACCCCAAGGCGATAGAGAAGTTCTACTCGCGCTTCAGAGTGTTCTGGGACGCGTACTTCAGCACTAACCCGTACTTGAGGAAGAACAACCGCTTCTTCGTGAAGGTCGCGTGGGAGGTCATCACCCACAAACCCTGGGTGCAGAAGAACTACGTACCGTTCGAGAAGTACATGGAAAGGAAAACCGGCAGGCCGTTTGCGAGGCTTCACCTGTAGCGATATGGAACCACTCCTGATAATAGTAGGCCCGACTGCTGTCGGGAAGACAGAGCTTGCCCTGACGCTTGCGGAAGAAATCGGCGCGGAGATAATATCCGCAGACTCGATACAGGTATACAGGGGCATGGACATAGGCACGGCCAAGCCCACTCATGCTGAGCGCGCCCGCGTCCCGCACCACCTGATTGACGTAGTGGAGCCTGCGGCAGAGTTCAGCGTGGGCGAGTACCTCAGGCTCGCGGAAGAGGCGATGTCCGATATACGACTTAGGGACAGGACGCCTCTCGTCGTGGGCGGTACAGGACTTTACGTCAGGGCGCTGACGCGGGGCTTATTCGAAGGCCCGTCTGCAGACTGGACATTCCGGGAGGCGCTTGTGGAGCGGGAACGCGTTGAGGGGCCGGGCACGCTGCACGCGGAGCTAAAGGTAGCCGACCCTGACTCCGCATCCCGCATACATCCCTCCGACGTCAGGCGCATTGTCAGGGCGCTCGAGGTATACCACAGGGAAGGCGCGACCATCAGCCAGCGACAACTGGAGCATCGGTCGACGTCATCCGTAAGGCCTGTCCGGGTCGTGGGCCTGAGGAGGCAAAGGCCGGAGTTGTATACACGGATTGACTCCCGCGTGGACGCAATGATGCAGGCCGGGCTGTTGGACGAGGTTACGGCGCTCAGGGGACGCGGCTGCACGCGGGATATAGTATCGATGCAGGCACTCGGATACAAGCAGCTCATGATACACCTGGACGGAGAGACGACGCTTGACGAGGCGGTGAGGCTTATCAAAAGGGACACGAGGCATTACGCCAAAAGGCAGTTCACATGGTTCAATGCGGAGGACGGCATAAGGTGGGTTGACTTAGACGGCCTCTCGGACAGAGAGGCGATGGCGGGGCTCAAGAAGTCCCTTGATATTTTCTGAGATTTAGGTTAATGTTTTAACACGTACTATTGGCGAACCCGGTAACGAAATACAAGGAGCATACATGTCGAGGTCTCAGATAAACCTTCAGGACGCATTTTTAAACCACGTGCGAAAGGAAAAGGTCCCGGTCGTCATAAACCTTTCGGGGGGCGGGAAGATAGAGGGCCTCGTGAAGGGCTTCGACAACTTCGTGATCCTGCTCAAGCACGACGGCCAGCACCTCATCTACAAGCACGCCATAAACACCATTATCCCTGAGAGGCCGGTCGAGCTATCCAGTACGCCGCACCCGCGCGAGGAAGTGGACGTCAAGTCGCCAGGTACTGAGGAGACTCCCGCGCCCCCTGCCGAGGATGAGCCGGGCGAGCCCTGGGTGGAGGGCTGATGGAGGGTAGTAGTAACCCCCTGCCCACCGTGGACATAATCATAAGGCTCCCGGAAGGCATAGTCCTCATAAGCCGCAAGAACCCCCCGCACGGCTGGGCGCTGCCGGGCGGCTTCGTAGACTACGGAGAGTCTCTGGAGGCCGCAGCCGTCCGGGAGGCGAAGGAAGAGACCTCTCTCGAAGTAAAACTTGTCAGGCAGCTTCACACCTATTCAGACCCCAAAAGAGACACAAGGTTCCACACCATAAGCACGGTATTCGTCGCGGACGCTGAGGGCACGCCGGTTGCCAGGGACGATGCCGCAGACATCGGGGTGTTCAAGCCCGAAGACCTGCCCGACGAGCTGTGCTTCGACCACAGAGAGATGCTTGAGGACTATTTCAGCTCAAGATACTGACCCGCCTTAATATTTCTTTACAATTCCCGTGCCTTATCTTATAATGCGGCGTTGAACAAAGCAGATTCTTCGCTGCGCTCAGAATGACAAGCAGGAGGTAAGAGCTATATGTCCCAGGCAGAGATAGGCATCATAGGCGGCAGCGGCCTGTACGAGATGGAGGGGCTCACCGGCGTAACGACCGTGAAGGTTGATACGCCCTTCGGGGAACCGTCCGACGAGCTTGTGCTCGGAACGCTGGACGGCAGGCGGCTTGCTTTTCTGCCAAGGCATGGGCGCGGGCACAGGATACTGCCGTCCGAGATAAACTTCAGGGCGAACATTTACGCCATGAAGAAGCTCGGGGTTGGCAGGATAATATCCGTGTCCGCCGTCGGCAGCATGAAGGCCGAGATTGTGCCGGGCCACATAGTAGTCCCCGACCAGTTCTACGACCTGACCAAGCACAGGGTCAGCACCTTCTTCGGAGAAGGTATAGTAGTGCACGTGGGGTTTGCCGACCCTGTCTGCCATGAACTCAGCTACATACTGTATGAGTCAGGCGTCAAGGTGGGCGCTACAATGCACAAGGGCGGAACGTACCTCTGCATGGAGGGCCCGCAGTTCTCGACGAGGGCCGAGTCCAAGGTCCACAGGCAGTGGGGCGTGGACGTGATAGGCATGACGAACGTAACGGAGGCCAAGCTCGCGCGCGAGGCGGAGATATGCTATGCCACGCTTGCGCTGGCCACGGACTATGACTGCTGGCACGAGACCGAGGAGGACGTCACGATTGAGGCGGTGGTCGCCATAATCAACAAGAACGTTGCCACGGCCAAGGCTATAATCAGGGATGCCGTGTCCAGGGTCCCGGATACCCGCGCCTGCCCGTGTTCCGAGGCCCTCAAGTTCGGTATAATGACCGACGGCGCCCGTATCCCGGAAGACGCCAAGAAGAAGCTGGAGCTGCTGATAGGGAAGTACGTAAAGTAAACCATCCTGTCACCCCGTGCTTGACACGGGGCCCAGGTTTGTCTAAGGAGAGTTACAAAATATGAGCCTGTTAGTCGTCGGTTCCGTTGCATTCGATTCCGTCAAGACCCCGTTCGGCGTGGCCGACGATGTGCTGGGCGGCTCCGCTACATACTTCTCCACCGCCGCAAGCTACTTCACGGACGTGAACCTGGTGGCTGTCGTGGGCGATGACTTCCCGGACAAGCACGTGAACTTCCTGAAGAGCAGGAGGATTGACGTATCCGGCCTCCAGCACGCGCCGGGCCGCACCTTCAGGTGGAAGGGCGAGTACGGCTTTGACTTGAACGAGGCACACACCCTCGAGACCCACTTGAACGTATTCGAGCAGTTCAAACCGCAGATACCCGAAGGATACAAGACGTCCGACGTGGTATTCCTGGCCAACATAGACCCCGTCCTGCAGAGGGAGGTGCTCCACCAGATGGAGTCGCCGAAGCTTGTCGCGTGCGACACCATGAACTTCTGGATAGGGGGGAAAAGGGACGAGCTTGTCAAAACTCTTGCCGAGGTGGACATCCTGCTCATCAACGAGTCCGAGGCCAGGGAGCTTGCAGGCGAGCCTAACCTGGTCAAGGCGGCGAGGGTTATAAAAGGTATGGGGCCTGACACGCTCATCATAAAGAGGGGTGAGTACGGCGCGCTGATGTTCGGGGAGGACGGTGCGTTTTCCGCCCCGGCGTACCCCATAGAGTCCGTATTCGACCCCACCGGCGCGGGCGACAGCTTTGCGGGCGGCTTCATGGGTTACCTGGACAACGTGAAGAACTTTGACGAGCGGTCGCTTCGGCAGGCGATAGTGTTCGGCAGCGTGATGGCTTCATTCAACGTCGAGGACTTCAGCCTGAACAGGATGAGAAGCCTCGACTACAAGGAGATAGAGGCCCGCTACAGGGAGTTCAGAAGGCTCACCGTCTTTGATGACATAGGGTAGTTACGGAGGCACTAAGATGATTACACGTCTGGAGCGACTTTTAATTTGCATGTCCCTTGCCATGTCCGCAGCAATTCTCTCCGGCTGCGTCACCGGTGGCGTCACGGCGGCAAAGGAGTCCATATCTCATTACAAGATGGGCATCTCCAGGATGCAGTACGGGAACGACGAAGCCGCCCTCTACGAGTTTAACCTGGCCATAGACAAGGACCAGGGGAACTACGAGGCGCACTTTGCGGCTGGGGTCATCCACTACAAGCAGCAGAACTTCGATAGTGCGGAGAAAGAGTTCAAGAAGGTGCTCTCACTCAACTCGAAGTATGCCGAGGCTAACAACGACTTAGGGCTGATATACCTCCAGCAGAGCAAATACGAAGACGCGTTGAAGCAGTTCAAGACAGCCGTGGATAACACGCTCTACACCACGCGCGACATGGCGCTCATCAACACCGGCCTGACATATGATGCGATGGGAAAGCACGACCTTGCGGCGCAGGCTTTTCGCGAAGCGCTGTTAGTATTGCCCACCAGCGACTCGGCCATGTCCAACCTCGCGGACCAGTACTTCAAGATGGACAAGTTTGACGACGCGGTGATGTATTACAAAAAGGCGCTTGAGATAAACCCTGACAATGCTGGCGTGTACTACAACCTGGGCATGGTCTACTACAAAATGGGTAATAACGCGGAGGCCAAGAACAGCTTCAGCAAGGTGGTGGAGCTTGCGCCGGGTACCGAGATGGCCACCACTTCCGAAAAATACATCAATATGCTTCTTAAGTGAACTATGGGCAGCCTTGGACAGGAATTAAAAGAGGCCCGCGAGAAAAAAGGCCTCACCATAAAGGAACTCGCCGAGAGGACCCGCATCAGCATGACGTATCTCGCGGCACTCGAGGCCGAGGACTACTCGGCAATGCCTGCGGACGTCTTTGCCGTGGGTTTCCTCAGGTCTTATGCCCGTGAGCTCGGGCTGGACGATAAGGCAGTACTGGCGCGCTACAGGGAGACCCACAGGCCTGTCGATACCACACCTGCCGATACAATACCCGCCAGTCATCCGCCTGAAGTAGTCACGATAAAGGTAGGAGGGTATGACCAGCGCCGTATGCCGTCGCCTGCCCTGATTGCAGGTGCGGTGATATTACTGGCGCTGCTCGGCATTTCGGCGTACCTCCTGATGAGGGACAGGCCCTCTAAGCCTGCCGCAGAGAATGCCGCTACGCCGGCTGTGACTGCTACTCCTCAGCAGCCAGTGTACAGGCCCGCCACCACTGTTTCTGCAAAACCCGCATATCACAACACGACGTCAAGGCCCTTCAGCCCGCTAAGGCTTAAGCTCGCGTCCGAAGGCCCGGCATGGTACTCATACCAGGCTGATGCCGCGCCCCGCGAAAGGGGCGTCCTCGACAAAGGCAAGACGGTCGAGGTCGCCGCGAAGGGCAGGATACTGCTTGACCTTGGCAATGCAGGGGAGACAAAGGTGGAGTATAACGGCGCGGTGCTTAAACCCTTCGGCAGGAAGGGTGAGCCCAAAAAGAACATACTATTTACGAAGGAAAAGCCTGGTATCATCCTGTCCCCATCCATGAAAAACCACACTGGCGTATCCCACAAGAAGGCCGTGAAGGCCGGATAACAAGGCCGCGATGGACGAAATATCTTACAAGGCTCAGGAGGCCGCGGACTGGATAAGGCAGAAGTCCGGGTCTGCGCCCAGGGTTGGGGTAATACTCGGCTCCGGGCTTGGCGCCTTTGCGCGCGAGGTCGCAGGCGGCAAGGTAATGCCTTACGGGGACATACCGCACTTCCCTGTGCCGACCGTGCCTGGGCACGAGGGCAACCTCGTGGTCGGCGAGCTATCCGGCGTGCCGCTTGCCGTGATGCAGGGCAGGTTCCACCACTACGAGGGTTACTTCATGCGCGAGGTATCCTTCCCGGTGCGCGTGATGCACGAGCTTGGGGCGGGCACGCTCATAGTGACGAACGCGGCAGGTGGCATGGGAGACGCCGCAAGGCCGGGCGCGTTCATGGCCGTCAGCGACCACATAAACATGATGGGCACAAACCCGCTTTCGGGGCTTGAGATGGGCGACGGCAGGGAGCGGTTTGTCGACCTCACCTCTGCGTACGACGCCTCGCTCATTGATATTGCAATGAGTGTTGCGAGGGACAAGGGCATAGAGATGTTCACGGGCGTGCTCGCTGCAATGCCCGGCCCGTGCTACGAGACCCCGGCGGAGGTCAGGATGTTAAAGACCCTGGGTGCGGACGCAGTCTGCATGTCCACGGTGCCTGAGGTCATAATGGCGCGCTACCTGGGCATGAAGGTACTCGCCATATCGCTCATTACGAACGTGGCGGCTGGTCTGTCCGAGAAAGGCCCGGAGCATTCCGAGGTGCTTGATATGGCAGGCAGTCGGCAGGAGCAGTCAGTGGGCCTGCTTGCGGGTATTGTCGCACGACTGAAAGATGAGCGCACATGAAAACGCCTGACAAAAAGACGCTCACGACACTTGCCGAGTCCGCAAGACAGGCGATGGAGTCGGCGATTGCGCCGTATTCCAAATTCAGGGTTGGCGCGGCCCTGCTTACGCGCGAGGGCAGGGTATACACCGGCTGCAACGTGGAGAACCCGTCTTTGTCACTGTCCGTATGCGCGGAGAGGGTAGCTTTACTTAAGGCCCTGTCCGAGGGCGAAAGGGAGTTTGCCGCAATAGCCGTATATGCCGATGGTATGGACTGCTGCACCCCGTGCGGCTCCTGCCGTCAGATGCTCTTCGAGTTCGCGCCGGAGATTGTCGTGGTGATGGTCAGCCGCAAGGGTTACAAGACGAAGAAGATAAAAGAGCTGCTGCCGGGCGCGTTCAAGGTGTAAAGATGAAAGCTTTCAAGTACCCACTGCTTATTTTTCTTTCCATCCTCGGCGCGTTCTCGCTGCTTGTGATTGCGAAGGCCGCAGGCACGGGCGAGACGGTCAACGCACTGTGGCTCGTGACAGCCGCCGCGTGCGTGTTCATCATCGCGTACCGACTCTACGGGACTTTCTTGGCCGCAAAGGTGATGGCACTCGACGACTCACGGCGTACGCCCGTCGAGACGATGGCGGATGGGCGGGACTATCACCCCACGAACAAATGGGTGCTCCTCGGACACCACTTCGCGGCCATAGCCGGCGCAGGCCCGCTCATCGGCCCTGTGCTCGCCGCGCAGTTCGGATACCTGCCGGGTATGCTCTGGATACTTGTTGGCGCGGTATTTGCGGGCGCTGTTCACGACTTCGTGATACTCACCGCGTCCATGAGAAGGAACGGCAGATCGCTTGCGAGGATTGCCAAGGACGAGGTAGGCCCAGTGACTGGCGCGGCTGCGGGCGTGGCCGTGCTGTTTATCATCATCGTTGCGCTTGCGGGACTCGGCCTCGCCGTGGTAAACGCCCTGACGCACTCACCCTGGGGTACGTACACCATATTCATGACGATACCCATCGCGCTTTTCATGGGCGCGTACATGCACTGGTTGAGGCCGGGCAAAGTGGCCGAGGCGACGGTAATCGGCGTGTCGCTTCTGATATTCGCAGTGGTAAGCGGGCACTTCGTGATTGGCTCTTTCCTCCAGCCCATCTTCGACCAGCCGAGGGGCGTCCTTATACTGAGTATGGCGCTCTACGGCTTCCTCGCCTCCGCGCTCCCCGTCTGGCTGCTCCTTGCGCCGAGGGACTACCTCTCCACCTACATGAAGATAGGCGTGGTGTTCATACTCGCAGTCGGCGTGATACTCCTTGCGCCTGACATACAGATGCCCGCCGTCACGCAGTTTGTGCACGGGGGCGGGCCTGTCCTGCCGGGCAAGGTATTCCCGTTCATGTTCATCACCATAGCGTGCGGGGCCATATCAGGCTTCCACTCGCTCATATCCTCCGGCACTACGCCCAAGATGATAATGAGGGAGTCGGACGCGAAGATGATAGGCTACGGCTCCATGCTCATCGAAGGCTTCGTGGCCATAATAGCGCTGGTCGCGGCTACGATACTCATACCGGGCGACTACATGGCGATAAACAGCAAGCTCGCACCGGAAGCCCTTGCGGCAATCGGCTACCCCGTTTCCCGCATCCATGAACTCTCGGCAATGGTGGGCGTGGACGTGGCGGGCAGGCCGGGCGGGGCGGTGTCGCTCGCGGTCGGCATGGCCTCGATATTCTCCGCGCTTCCTGGGATGAGGACTCTGATGTCCTACTGGTACAACTTCGCCCTAATGTTCGAGGCGTTATTCATACTCACCACCATCGACGCGGGCACGAGGGTGGCGCGGTTCCTGTTACAGGAGTTTGCCGGGCATGTATACGCCCCGGCTGGCAGGACTAACAATATAGTCGGCTCGGCCCTTGCGAGCATCCTGGTAGTGGCCGCCTGGGGAATGCTGATTTACGGCGGGAGCGTGGCTACCATCTGGCCGATGTTCGGCGTGGCTAACCAGCTTCTTGCGGGGATAGCCCTCACAGTCGGCACTACCATCATTATGAAGGCGGGGAAGCTCAAGTACGCATTGGTGACCGCCGTGCCGCTCGCGTTCATTACAGTTACCACGTTCACCGCCGCGCACCTGCTGTTTTACGGTTTCCTCGACAAGGCGTCGCTCGACCCGGCGCAGGCGGCTACGTTCAGGCTGGACGCGGCACTTGTCGGCTTCATGGCCTTCCTCGCACTGGTCGTACTTTTAGACTCTGCACGTAAGTGGTACGGGATGCTCAAAGGCGCCGACGCCATTCCTGAAGGCGCGGAGTACGTGCCTGTCCCCGAAGATTAATACCCCACTTCCTTTACGTTTTTCCTTTTCTTTGTTATAGTTAATCCAACAAGCTAGTCATCTACAAACACTTGGTGAGGGGAGGGGCCTGATGTACGACAAAATACTCATACCCATTGACGGAAGCGAGGTGTCGGCCCATGCTGCCCTTGAGGGCTTCGCGCTTGCAAAAATGCTCGGCGCGGAGGTGAACCTGCTGTACGTCGTAGACTACGCCGTGCTGACCATGCCGGACGCTGAGACCACGCTCTCCAATATGGAAGTGATAAGGAAGAGCTTCACCACGCTTGGCGAGAAGGCTATCGGGGAGTTGTCCGCCACGGCAAAGGAGAAGGGGGTCAAGGTCAAGGCCGTCATCTCCGAGGGAGACGTGCATGACGAGATTATCAAGGCGGCGGAGGACTTGAAGGCAAGCCTCGTCATAATGGGTACGCACGGCAGGCGCGGGCTGAACAGGCTCTTGCTCGGGAGCGTGGCCGAATCGGTCGCGAGGCGCGCCCATTGCGCGGTGCTGCTTATACGTCCCGAATAGTATGATATACTAAATACAGGAGGCGCTGATGAACTGGGGAGATGTAGCATTGCTTGTGATTGCAGGGGGTTTCATAGTATTGGTGGCGGTTGTTGTGCCGACCGTCATACAACTTAAGAACACCCTTGCGGCCACGGAGGTATTCATTAAGAATATGGACGCAAGCATCAAGCCGCTCATAGATGACGAGATAAGGCCGATAGTGCGGTCCATAAACGGGGCCGTGGAAAAGATGGAGGGCACCGTCAACGCATTCTCTGAGTTTGGCGGCACGGTAAGCTCCATCAACGGCCTTATCAAGGACCATATAAAGATGCCGTTGATAAGCCTTGCCGCTTCCCTCGTAGGGGTGAAGGCGGGGGTGTCGGTTTTCACGCAGTCGTTGATGGGTCTTAAACTGAAGTCAATGCAAAAGGAGGTGGGAGAATGAGCGAGGACAAAAACTATTCGACCGGTACCGTAGTTATCGCCTTTCTGGTAGGCGGGCTTGTGGGCGCGGGCGTTGCGCTTCTGACAGCTCCGCAGTCCGGCAAGGAGACCAGGGAGAAGATCAAGGAGTTGGCGGGCGAGGCCAAGGAGAAGATTAAGTGCGTGGCCGAGGACGCGAAGGAGAAGATACAGGACTCCTACAAGCACGCCAGAGAGACCGTCGGCGACAGGAAGCACATGGTCGTCGCGGCTATCGAGGCCGGCAAGAAGGCGATGGAAGAGGAAAAGATGCGCCTGGCCGAGAAGGGGTAGGCGTAGCAATCTCGTTCTGATGAAGGGCCGCAACTATGCGGCCCTTTTTCTGTTTGACCTTGCTTTCTGGATAAGTTATATTACATAAACTATGATTCCACATTATAACCAAGATGGAAACCTGCCAGAGGGCATACATGTAGCCAGTGAAGAAGAGCTATTGACTGAATTCTCCGCTGGTACGGCAAGGCGCAAGTGGCTTGGAGATAGATTGAAGGAGCTTCTTGTTTTGGCCAAGTCAACCGGTAAGCTTGAACGGTTCTTTGTTTGGGGGAGTTTTGTAAGCAACAAGGAATCTCCGAATGACCTGGACCTGCTCATTATAATGGACAAGGATTTTGAGCTTGAAAAAACTCCAGAAAACTGTAAGATTATATTCAACCATGTCGGAGCGAAGGTAAGGTTCCATGCCGACGTGTTTTGGTCTAAGTCCTCCATCGGTGAGGACACGTTGCGGCTCTGGCTGGATACGTATCAAATGACGAAAGATTTCAAACGTCGGGGGATTGTGGAGGTGGACTTGACATGATAAGAAACGACGAACAACTGATAGAAGCCCAGAACGCGGTCTTCAGCCTTGAAAAGATATTGGTTGAAGCGCGCAAGGTGCATTCGGCGGAGGAATACCGCGCCATGTCCGAACCGCTCCTGCTTGAAATCCAGAAGAGGGAGCAGGATATTCTGGAGTATCTCAGCAAGACGAAAGCGGAGATATTGGTGGGCTGAGATGGTAGTGTGGGCTCCGCCCACCATTTTGGTATATTGAGCGGAGTGATATGAACGATGGTAGTGCTACACCATTGACACTTAATCCTCAGCTCACCGGTAATGTCGGCTTGTACTACTGTTGTTATCGGCTGTCTCTTCTCGGCTGGAACGTTATGCCCACGGCAAGAAATGCTCGCGGTGTTGATTTAATTGCTTACAACCAAGATGGCACGCGGTTCATCGGGGTACAAGTTAAAGCGCTGAGTAAACGCAACCCCGTACCACTCGGCACCTCTCTCGAAAAAGTAATGGGTGACTTCTGGATTATCGTTAACAATGTAGCCTCTACTCCTTCTTCTTATGTGCTACTTCCGTCCGAGGTCAAAGAGCGGGCGCATCGCGGAGAAAAAGGTCAAAATATTTCTTACTGGCTTCAACCAGGTGCCTACGACACTGATGCTTTTCGTGAGGCATGGCATAGAATAGGTCACGGAGACGGGGGCCAGTAACTCTGAAAGCCTCTGGATTCCCGGCTTAGGCGCCGCGCCCTTTAACCATCTTCGGGGCCTTCGGCTCCGTAACGTAGGCTTTCGCGAGAATGACAAACAACATAAAAAGGGCGGCCATTTATGACCGCCCTTCTTGTTATAAGCCTAAGCTTTCGTCTGGGACGTACTCCGATGGGCATCGTCCATAACCGCGTCTATTCGGCTACTTCTTTATACCCGTCAACCATAGACATCAGCGTCCTGTCCTTTGCGAGCTTGTCCTGCCTGATGACGAAGTATATGTGTACGAGCGACAGGCAGATGAGCGCCCACATGCCGAGGTAGTGTACCACCCTCGTGTACGGCGCGCCACCAAGCAGCGGGTTAACCCATGCGAACGAAGTGTGCAGCCAGCCGTCGTACAGCGCAAACCCTGTCGCGGCCATCACGAGCAGGAGAAGTCCCATGATAAAATACGCCAGCCCCTGAAGCGGGTTGTACCGCCCGTAGTCCGCGTGCGAGTCCTTCAGGAACAGATAGCACGCAAGCACGTCCGGTATGCCCTTTAAGTTCCTGGGCGTGGGCAGCATGTCCATCAGGTCGGGCATGGTCTTCGAGTTGATGGAGAGGTAGACCCTCATTATCAGCCCGAAGATTAGTATGTACATGCTGACGAAGTGTATGAACCTCATCCACGCCATCGTCTCCGTCCCGCCTGCCATAAACGGGGAGTGGATGTAAAACCCGGTCGCCGTGAGCGCGACCATTGCCGCAGCGTGCCACCAGTGCTCTATCCTGACGGCGGCGGTCCAGTGGTAGACCTTGTTGGCCATCTTGAACCCCCTTTCCTCAGGATACCCTGAACTTGCGTATTTCGTTCGAGACCGGGTCGATCACGTGTACCGTGCAGGCGAGACACGGGTCGAACGAGTGTATGACGCGAAGTATCTCGACAGGCCTTGCCGCGTCTAATACAGGCGTGCCGACGAGGGCCTCTTCGATGGGCCCGCGCACCCCCTTTTCGTCTCTCGGGCATACGTTCCAGGTGGTGGGCACTACAAGCTGGTAGTTCTTCAGCACCTTGCCCTGGATCTCGTTCCAGTGGCCGAGCGCGCCCCTCGGGGCCTCCCAGAGCCCGATGCCGCTTGCGGTGTCGGGTATCTCGTACTGAGAGAAGAACTTCGTGTCGCCCTTGCCCAGGTTGCCTGCAAGCGTGGACACCCAGTCCACCATCGCGTCCGCGACGAGCTTTGATTCGAGCGCACGCGCGGCAATCCTGCCCAGCACGGAGAGCAGCACCTCCGGCTTGCCCGCAACGCCAAGCTTGTCGAGCGTGCCGTCTATTAGTGCCTTTGCGGTGGGCTGGCCTGACGTGTACGCTACCAGCATCCTTGCGAGCGCGCCGACTTCCATCGGCTTGCCGTTTAATCGCGGTGCCTTCGCCCAGGTGTACTTGTTGTTGGTGTCGTAGGACGTGTACTCAGGCTCGGTGACGCCCTGCGCCGGGTTAAGGGGTTTGCCGTTCTTGTACCAGCCGTGGGTCACGTCCTCCGTGACCATCTCAGGCCCGACCTTCTGCGCCACAAGACCCTCGGACGCATAGACCGCGCCCCTCGGCAGGAGCCTCTTGTACGGGTCGCGGGAAGCCGGGTCGTCGAACACGCCCCATGCGAGGTAGTTTGCGTGTCCTTTGCCTATGCCCGCCCAGTCGAGGTAGAACGGTGCAACTGCGAGCACGTCCGGGATGAACACGTTGTCTATGAATGCCTGGACCTTTTTGAGCTTGTACAGGAATGTGGCGATAAGGTCCAGGTCCACCATGCAGTTGACGCCGCCCGGAGGCGAGGTCATGGTCATGGGCATCTTGCCGCCGAACACGGCGGACGCGCTTGCTGCCTGTGCCTGCATCTCGAGTGCGTCTAAGTAATGCGCCACCGCGAGCAGGTTAAGCTCCGGGGTCAGCTTATACGCAGGGTGCCCCCAGTATGCGTTTGCGAACGGCCCGAGCTGGCCTGAGTCAACAAACGTCTTTAGCTTGCCCTGCACGGCGATTAGCTTGGGGTCGGAGGTCTTCGCTGAGAGCGCCGATACCACGTCCACGTAGTCGAGTGCGGTTAAGTGGTAGAACCACAGTATGTGCGAATGCAGGAACTGGCAGCCCTCGATTAGGTTCCTCATTATGACCGCGTTGTCGGGCGGCCTCACCTTGAAGGAGTCCTCCAGCCCCATAGTGGAGGTGTGCGCGTGGGAGGTGGGGCATACGCCGCAGACGCGCTGGGTATACTGCCACGCGTCCCTGGGGTCGCGCCCCTGTAGTATAAGCTCGAAGCCCCTGAAGAGCGTGCCGGAGGTCCATGCGTCTTTTACCTTGCCGCCCTCAATCTCGACTTCGAGCTTCAAGTGGCCTTCTATCCTCGTAATCGGGTCAATGACTAACCTTGACATTATTCATCCCCCCCTTTCTTCTTGCCGCCCTTGGCTGCGGTGGCCGCGGCATGCGCCGCTATGCCTATTGCCGTTGCCGCCCCCAGCACCTTGCCCACCTTGTCGGCGGAGGTCTGGACACCGCCGAAGCCGGGTACGCTGATACCGGGGAGCTTGGCGTAGAACGGGTGGAAGTTGTCGGGCCATTTCATGTCGAGACACCCTATGCACGGCGCGCCCGCAAGTATGCACCATGACGCGTTGTCGTTGTACCTGATGGTTGGGCAGGGGGCGTATGTAGCAGGGCCCTTGCAGCCCATCTTGTAAAGGCAGTAGCCCTTCTCCGCCTCAGGCGAGCCGAACGCCTCTACGAACAGCCCGGCCTCGAACTTAGAGCGCCTTTCGCACTGCTCGTGTATGGTCTTTCCGTAGAACATCTTCGGGCGGCCAAGCTCGTCCAAGTCCGGGAGCTTCCCAAAGAGCAGGTAGTTCATCACCACGCCCACCAGAAGCTTCGGGTCTGCCGGGCAGCCGGGCAGGTTTACGTTCTTTATCCCCATCGGGGCCAGTATCTCTGATACGCTCTTCATGGCCGATGGGTTCGGCCTTGCGCCGGGTATGCCCGTATTCGTCGCGCAGGAGCCAATGGCCACGACTGCGGCGGCCTTCGGTGCGGCCCCCTTGAGTATGTCAACCATCTCCTTGCCTGCGATGGTCCCGTAACCGGGCTTGGTGGGCACTCCGCCCTCGACTACCAGTATAAAACCGCCCGCGTTTATGGCGTCGTTCAGGCTTTTTTCTGCCTGTGCGCCCGCAGCGGCCATTATGGTGTCGTTGAACTCAATACTGAGGATGTCAAGGACAAGCTCGGCCGCGCTCGGGTAGCGGCTCTTGATGAACATCTCGGTGCAGCCTGAATCGCAGGACAGGGTAAGCCACACTACCGAGGGCCTCTTTGCCCCGGATGTAACGGCCTCGGCTATCTTGGGCGCGTAGACCTCCGACAGCCCCATCATTGCCGCGGTCGCACTGCAGAACTTGAGGAAGGCCCTCCTGTCGATGTCGTTTAAACTCTTTAGAAATCCTCCCCTCATGGCACACGTCCTTTCAGTCGGGTTATTGCCAAATGGACCAACATGGACCTGCAGCCACCTTGCCTCCTTTCGTGCAATGTCTATGATATTCTGTAAATCTAACCATGCCAATCCTGATTTGTCAAGCTAATGCAGCGATAAAAATTGTAAATACAGCCGACCTGTTAATTGACGGTGTAAATGGCAAGATTTGGTGGAATTTTCGGCCTGCCTGCCTTGACTTTTCAGCCCCTTCTGGTATAATATTAGTTAAGAAGAAAAAGCAGAATGCTCTTTGAAATTAATGGTTTCTCTGTAGTGGGCGTCAAGGATGCGGCAGAAATGCCGGACGGGAATTTGCAATATGGGGGCCAACGCCGGAAGGCAAGGCTGTCCGTCTCTTGCCTCCTTTCGAGACGGGCGGTCGAAACGCCCGGCGTTACCCCCATAAAAAACGAAAACCTGCCCGGTACGGCACGCAGCCGGACGACACTACGGAGGAAAGAAGCGGAAATTGAGGATAGGGAAAAAGGAGGGCCCGATGGGAGGTGAACAACAACCCCTCTGATAAAAGCCCTATCCTCGAGGAGAACGAGGTACCGCGCATGTTCACACAGGTAACTACGAGTTACCCATCCGTAGGGTGCGTAAAAACCACCGAAAACGTGCGCCGGGCCGGTTCTGGGACCAGGAAACTCCGAATGGACTTCATGGCTGCATACCGGGACTGACAAAAGGCTTGGCGCTGACGGTTAGGGAAAAAGGGACAAAACGCGCGGTATCTTGCTTTTTATGTGAAGTGTGTCATTGCGAGGAGCCGAAGGCGACGCGGCAATCTCAGTCTAATCAGAACAACCACCATAGCCGAGATTGCTTCGCTTCGCTCGCAATGACAGCTTGTTTTGGTGGAGCTTTCTTTAGTTGTTTTACTTATCGGAGGCCCGCTCTATTACCTCACGTATCTCTTTTGGCAGCTTCTTCGGACGGCCTTCCTTGTCAACGAAGGCGTGCATGGTCATGCCCTCGGCGAGCACCGCCCCATCTCTCGTAACCTGGTACTCGAAGCGGAGCCTTATGCCCTTGAACTCGGCCACCCGCGTCCTGATGGTAAGCATGTCGTCGTAACCCGCCGGGCTTATGTACTTGCAGGAAGCCTCTATTACCGGCAGCAGGAAGCCCATATCCTCAAGGGCCTTGTACGCCATGCCGGATGCCCTTATAAGCTCCGTCCTGCCTATCTCGAAGAGCACGAAGTAGTTCGCGTAATACACGAAACCCATCTGGTCGGTCTCTGCGTAAGTAACCCTGTGGGTGTGCTCGTGGTAGGTGCTCACTTGTAGCCCATGTCCTTTAATGCGCCGGGCTTCTCGCGCCAGTCCTTCTTCACCTTCACCCACAACTCCAGGTACACCTTTACGCCCAGGAGTTTTTCCATGTCCTTGCGCGCGGCCTCGCCGACCATCTTCAGCATCCGTCCTTTCGCCCCTATGATAATGCCCTTCTGAGAGTCCTTCTCCACATATATATCAGCGCGCGTATATACTATGCCGCCCTTGTCCTTCATCTCCTCCACGATTACCGCCGTCGAGTAGGGTATCTCCTCGGAGGTGAGCCTGAATATCTTCTCGCGTATTATCTCCGCCGCGATGAAGCGCTCCGGCTGCTCGGACAGTTCGTCGTCCGGGAAGTATTTGGGGCCTTCCGGTAGGTGCGCCAGGATTGTTTCTTGCAGGTCGTCCACGTTCTCTTTTTTCAACGCCGACACGGGTATTAACTCCGCGAACGGGAAGGCGGCCGCGTAGCGCGCTATTATGGGCAGGAGCGTCTGCTTGTCTATCGTGTCCACCTTGTTTATCACAAGGAATACGGTTGTCTTGAGGCCGCCTATGAACTTCAGTATATCGTCCTCGTCGGGGCCGAAAGGCCGCCCGGCCTCCACCATGAAGAGGATTAAGTCCACCTCTTCGCAGGCGTCCTTTGCGGCTTTGACCATGTAATCGTTTAAAAGGCCCTTGTGTTTGTGTATGCCGGGCGTGTCAAGAAAGACCACCTGCGCGTCCGGCAGGTTCAGTATGCCCGTCACCTTGGTACGCGTGGTCTGCGGCTTGTCCGAGACGATGGCTATCTTCTCGCCGACAAGCGCGTTCATCAAAGTTGACTTGCCCACGTTGGGCCGGCCTATGATGGACACGAAGCCTGATTTGAATATTTGTTTCCTGGGCATTAATCCTCCTGGCAAAAAACAAGGCAGGGCTGAAGGCATTGGCGTCCCCTGCGGGATTTGAACCCGCGTCGCCGCCGTGAAAGGGCGGTGTCCTGGGCCAGGCTAGACGAAGGGGACCCTCCGATAGGCCGGATAACTATACAGAAACAACCGCGTTGATGTCAAGCAATTTTTGGGAAAACAAACGCCGCCGCGTCAAGAACGGGGCGACACAACGGGGAAGGTTGCGTCAAAGGACCTATTTCTCCAGCTTGAACTTAGACAGCCCGTCACCAACGCCTCGCGCCTTTAATATAAGGGTGTCCAGTTTTTCTCGCCCGGAATAAGCCTCGCCTACACATACGCTCGTTTCCGGGCATGCATGCTGCAGTAGCAGGTCCTCGGCCGCCTTGTCGACCTCGTCCGCATGGACTTTCAGTTCGTCAAAACGCTCCTTCAGGCTGCAGTTCATCTCCTCGAACGAACTCGCAAGCTCCTTTAATTCGTCGTTGGTGCGGAGCCTGAAATCGCCCGTGAAGTCGCAACTGCCGATCTTCTCGGTGGATACGCCAAGGCGGAGCAGGGGGCCTGCCACTTTGTGGGTTATAAAGAGCGTTATTATTGCGACCGCAAGGAGCACAAGGGCGATTACCCCGAAGTTTATCTTGAGCACCGTTGGCAGCAGTACCTGTCCAGTAGATGAAAGCTTTATGTGGGTGGTGTAGAACACTTCTTCGGCGTCTTTGTTTATCATCATATACATCAGATATCCGGACATAGCGCTCCCGAGCATGACCACCCCGAGGAACCTCATGATGAACCTTGCCTGGAACTTCCTGTTGATGAAATAGTTGCGCCGGCACCATGGCCTGGTATTTGTCCTGAAGAATAGCATACGCGCCTCCTGTCGATTACTTCAAGTGGCATCCGAAACAAAGGTCCTGGTAGCTGTCCCTGCTCCCGATAACCAAGCCCTGGCCGTCGCCCGGCGCGTAAGGGTCGTGGCAGGTGCAGCAGCCCATCTTCCCGTCGAAGAGCTTTATCCTGGGGTCGAGTTCGTTTTCGCTTACCAGGTCCTTGTGGTCAAGGGTGGCCCTGTAGTATTCCATACCTATCGGGTGCGACAGCCCAATGCCTTCCTTTGCGTGCCTCCACATGCCCGCACCGAGCGAGGTACGTTGGGACGGGATGGTATCGTCATGGCAGTCCATGCAGGCAAGCGATACGTTGTCTAATCCGGTAGACGGGTCTAACACCTCGAACTTTGCAAAGCCGTGGCCCAGGTCCATCGCGGGCCTGTGCGATACGCCCTCGGCAGCGCCCGTATTAAAAGGTTCCAGGGAGGCGAGCCTTATCTGTCTCAGCGACTCCTCGTTCTTATGGCACGAAAGGCAGAAGAACTTGCCGGCGGGCTCACGTCTCAGGAAATACGTGCGCTCACCCGTCAGCGGGTTCTTGTAAGGTTTGTGAACGTCGTGGCAAGTTATGCATGTTATCTTGCCTTCCTCGTCAAGCGGCATGTCTGCGGGTACGGTTATACTGTCGGAGGGCTTCATGTCCACCTGGTGCGAGACGGACTTCGACATGTCGTGGCAGCGCGAGCATAGCTTGGTTATAGAGTCGGTGAACCTCAGCGGTTCCCGGCTGGTATCGCCCTCCCTGGGCAGGGTGAAGTGGCACATGAAGCAGTCGTTGTCCGTGAATGCATGCGGCGCGTTTTCGCCCTCGTCGAAGCCTATGGCTATGGCTGCGGCCAGTAGCATGCATGCCGTAGTTATAATTATTATGATTCGCATCTCGGCCCTCTCCAGTCCCGTTTAGCCGGTTTTAATCTCTCCGAGAGCGCCGGACAGAGACTTGCTCCTGTCCAGAACCTCTCTCGCGAGCGCCAGCGACTCATCCTTGCCGACCTCTCCCATGACGATGCGTTCCCTGAGGCGTGCTATATCTATCTCAAGGAGCTTGTAAAGCGTGTTCAAGTTCTCTGTCCTGGTCCGAAGCCGATACGTCATCCTGTTCATCTGGTCGGCCAGCGTCTTTATTTCGTCGGTCTTTCTTAAATGTATCTCGCAGGTCAGGTCGCCCTCGGCTACGGCTCTCGCCGTCTGCTCCACGCGCCAGAGCGGCCCAGCTATCCTGTGCGACATGATGAGGCTTATCACTGCCACGGCAATGCCCAGAAGCACGATGATGGCGGCCTCGGTGTAGAGGAAGTTCCTTATCATGGCCTCCCTTATGTAGCGCATGCCTTCGAGCGCCTGGCCGTAGCCGCCGCTTATGTCCTTGTCCATCGCAGCGTAAAACGATATACAGAAAAGAGTCCCACCCAACAAGGCCAGCAGACAGAACTTGAGTATCATCTTCGACTGGTACTGTCTATGGATATAGTAGTGCCTGGAGAGCAAAGTCGGGGGCTGCGTGGTAGTCTGCATATTCACCTCCATTTTCGGTATTCTGCAATGCCTATAAATACTTG
>Ga0334722_10000690_pt1 | contig 47836 bp, 43 predicted proteins | sample C3_bottom_MG_FD_207210 | JGI IMG/M metagenome (GOLD analysis project Ga0334722, IMG submission 207210) | Sediment microbial communities from Yellowstone Lake, YNP, Wyoming, USA - C3_bottom | ecosystem: Environmental > Aquatic > Freshwater > Lake > Sediment | place: USA: Wyoming | collected...
TTTTGCCTGAGCCGAAGGCCTGGGGGAGACAACATGACGCGAAAGACGTTCTTGCTTGCCATACTGGTCATCCTGGGGGCCATCCTCCTCACCGTTCCGTTGGCTATGGAATATACTTCCCGGCCGGAGTTTTGTGCTAAGTGTCACGAGATTGCCCCCTATGTTACCACTTGGCGGGAATCAGGTCATAAGACAATCAATTGTTTTACCTGTCACATCCAACCTGGCTTCTCCAATTATCTGGCCCGCAAGGTCAGAGGCCTCCGGGAGGTCTATGTCCACTTGACCACTTCCAACCCCGTGCCGAAAGCCGACATAACTTCTGCCGTTTGTCTTTCGTGTCACGCCAACGGAGGGGCGGGTTCGCGTTTCAACAACATACCCGAGGCCAAAGAGACGACGAATTTCACCTTTTCCCACCAGCTGCACCTGAAGAATTCTAGTCTGTCCGACTGCCTCACCTGCCACCGGGGAGTGGTGCACGGGCTTGGGTCCACTGCCCAACTGGGGTCCGCCAGTGGTTCCACGGTTCCCGGGCAGGTTTCTGGAAAAAGTGTCGCAACCCAGACGGCAGAAGTTCGTGGTAGCGGTGCCCCAAGCTCATCGGGCTCAGCCTCAGCCCGAGGAGCGCTCATGTTGTCGGTTTGTGCTCGCTGCCATGACCCACGGCCGGCTGGTGTGACGGAACAGGATCCGCGCCGCTGGCCGCGCGACGCGAGCTGTCTCTTCTGTCATAAGTCCATGCCCTGACTTTCGTGCCGCGGGGATTTGCCGGTCGGGCCGGGTGCTGCTGCTCCCTGGCGTGGCGCGAACTTACCGCAGGTTTTTTCCTTCGAGGGGGTGGTGTAGCGCTGGAGGAGGAAGGCGAGATTGCGGCCGGGAGGGTTCATCCCGCCCGATCTCGTGGCTAACCTCAGTGGTCTTTGCGAGAAAGGCCCCGACCAGAGTCACGATCTCGTGGCTAGTCACAGTGGTCTTGGGGAGAAAGGCCCGGACCAGAGTCAAAAACTAGAGGCACCTCCTCCCACTCATCAGCGAAGCGGTGACATCACAAAAACTGGGGCCAAAAAACATGTACCAACAACAAGGAGGGTAAAGGCATGAAAAGGACAACCCTGGTGAGCGGAATTCTACTTCTCTCTTTCTTGCTCTTAATCTTGGCCGGCTGTTCTCAGAGCCAGGCACCGGCCAGCCAGGCAGCTCCTGCACCGGCCAGTTCGGGGCCGGATCCGGAACTCTTGAAGAGGATTGATGCTCTGGAGAAAAAGGTGGGTAATGTTGAGGGGACACCTTTTAATGGTCAGGACATCTCCATTTTAGGTACCACCCCGAAATTTGCCATCACCATGAGGGAATATGGAGATCGTTACGCCGATATGTATTTTGCGGCCAAGGGTGGCAACTGGGCTCTGGCGGCCTATCTGGACCACTATCTTCGTAACGCCTTAGCCTGGACAAAGATCACCAAGCCTACATCGCAGGACAGCATAAACAACTTCAACAAGACTTACCTGGATCCATTGCTGCTAACGGTGGTCAAGAAGGACTTTGCTGCGTTCGAGGCTCAGTACAAGAAAACCCTGGAAGGCTGCAACGCCTGCCACAAGGCTATGGGTTATGGCTATGTAGAAATTCAGCCTCCTAAAGAACCGGCCGACAAGCACGTGGATTACAATAAGAAGACGGAACCAACAGACTTTAAAGAACTGAAGGTACCCAACAGTTAAAGGAGTCCAGCCGTTGGACCTCGAGACGATGATGACGCCTACTCTTTAGGCAGGTCGAGTTTAGAGAGGTTGCGTTTAGACAGACCGGCACGGCCACCCAAAATACGGCCGCCCACTGGAAGGCTGCGCCTTTCCAGAAAAACACTTCTGCCGATAGGCCGGAAAAAGAGCCCGCGAGGCCACCGGCCTTTTTTCTTTGGCGCGGTTGGCTCTTGACCAGCCGCGCCAACACATTGTACAATTGTTATAGGTAATTAGTACAAAGCACGAATTTTGGGTGACCGACCGCCGGTCAGCATCCAACGGTGCCCGCTAGCCTCGTTGGGCGGCAATACTCTGGCGTTCCGCCCCACCGAAGGCGATGCGTTGGCAAACTCTCACTGGCCAAGGGGGGATGAAGCGGATTGTTCAAGGTGGACCCAACGAGTAAGATTCCTCTTTACCTGCAATTGAAGGAGAATATTCGTCACCTGGTCGCAAGCGGCGTCTTAGCTCCTGGAACGCGGCTACCGACCGTGCGCCAGCTGGCGGTCGACCTCTCCATTAACCCGAACACGGTGTCCCGGGTTTACGCTGAACTGACCGCCGAGGGCTATCTGGAAACCCGCCAGGGGGCGGGGACATATGTCCGGGAGGTGGGCCGGGAGATAAAAGAACGCCGCCGTTTGGCCATAACCGAGAGATTACGGGCGGCCTTGCGGGAGGCGTTGAATCTGGGCTATAAGCCCGAAGAATTGATTGAGGTTGTAGTGAAAGAGGTTGAAAGCTTGTCCAGCCGCCTAGAAAGTCCGGACTGAGGTCTGCTCTACGGAAGAAAGGTACCATGATCACTACGATCAATCCGCCCAGCGTGTTCGCTGGGCCCTATACCGGGAAAAGGAGACGCGCCAACGGTGGCCGATAGTCCTTACGAAGGCCTCGGCGGTGGCAGGTGAGGGGTACTCTCTAACCCGGTACACTAACCCGGTGCCTTGTTCTCGACCAAAAGGGGAGCCCCGGCCTTTGAGGCCCCCAATCAGACCAGGAGGGGAAAGAGGATGGTTTTTGGAAGTCAGTTCACACGTTCTTCGTCCAGTAGCGACGCTCAGGCGGCCAGTTCTACCGGAGGCACCTTCCGGGTAAGCGGGCCAGGGGTGACCCTGTTCATCCTTTTTGCCCTGCTTGGCGCCCTGGGAACGGCTTACTTGGCAGAAACGGCCCCCGGCCCCAGCAATGTGGTCCCGGTTTTCGCCGGTCTCTTGCTTGGTGGGTTCTTTATGGCCTCTTTACAGGTGGCTAATCAATGGGAGAAAGCCATTGTCCTCCGGTTCGGGCGTTTTTCCAAGATCATCGGGCCGGGGATCTTCTGGATCATCCCCGTCATTGACCGGGTTGCCGCCTGGATCGACCAGCGGGTCATCACGACCAGTTTTACGGCCGAACAGACCTTGACCCGGGATACCGTACCGGTTGATGTGGACGCCGTCATGTTCTGGGTGGTCTTTGACGCCGAGAAAGCGGCCCTGGAGGTGGCCGACTACCGGGCGGCGGTGTCTTGGGCGGCCCAAACGGCCCTCCGGGACATCATCGGCAAGACCCTTCTCTCGGAGATGCTGGCCGGCCGGGATACCCTGGACGCGAAGCTGCGCGAGGTTATCGATGAGCGGACTGAACCCTGGGGAATCGCGGTGCGGTCCGTCGAGATCCGCGACGTGAAGATCCCGGCTGCTCTGCAGGATGCCATGTCGCGGGAGGCTCAGGCGGAACGGGAACGCCGGGCCAGGATCATCCTGGGGACGGCGGAAACGGAGATCGCGGGAAAATTCGTTGAAGCGGCGGCGCTCTATCAAGACCATCCCGTAGCCCTGCATCTTAGGGCCATGAACATCCTCTACGAAGGCCTCAAGGAAAAAGGTGCGCTGGTTGTTGTTCCCTCCACGGCCGTTGAGACCATGGGGTTGGGTAGCATTGGAGGGTTGTTGGGCCTGTCCAACCTTGAATCTCTGCGGCCGGCTGGCACCAGCGCAGCGACCGAGGGCACGCCTGGAGAAGACCTGGCGGGTCAGGGGGAAGCCCCCAAAACCAGGTCAAACCAAGGTAAAGAAGGAACCAGAGGAACGAGGTAAAGAGGAACCAAAGGATCACGGCTAAGCGAAACCAGAGGACCCACTCCGCAAGACACTTGAAATATGATATAATCACCATGGCGGTCCGACCATTTAAAGGATCGCCCAAAGAAAAGCCAGCCTGACTGGTGCCCCGGGAAGGGGAGAATAGGGAATCGGGTGAAATTCCCGAGCGGTCCCGCCACTGTGAAGGGAAGGCCCTGAACGATCCACTGCGCCTGAGCGGGAAGGGTTTAGGGCTGATGAACCGAGCCAGGAGACCTGCCCGTCAGGAGAAGTTCCCCAACGGTGAAAGGGGAGCTATCAGCCTGGGGATGATGGCAAAGTCCTCAGCCAATAGAGGCTGGGGGCTTTTTGTTTTCTCCCCGTTGCCCTGGGCGCACACGGTTTTGGGGCTACCGGTGAGGCTGGTGTAGGTGGAAGGAGGAAAAACCATGTCGTTGCTCGAAGAGGTAATTGGTGCTATCCAACCGCTGGACGTCGAGGCCATGGCCAAAGCCCGGGAACGCCTGGATGTTCTCACCAAGCCCCGGGGGAGTTTGGGGATCCTTGAGGAAATCGCCGTGGCTCTCGCCGGCATGACCGGGAACCCCAGGCCCACGATCACTGACCAGGTCGTGATTGTCCTGGCCGGTGATCACGGGGTAGTGGCTGAAGGGGTGAGCGCTTATCCCCAGGAAGTAACTGCCCAAATGGTTTATAACTTTGTGCGTGGGGGAGCGGCCATCAATGTTTTGGCCCGCCAAGCCGGGGCCTGGGTGACGGTGGTCGATATCGGGGTGGCGGCGGAATTGGAGGGCGACGGCTTTTTACGCCGGAAGGTTCGTGCCGGTACGGCCAATATGAGCGTGGGGCCAGCCATGGACCGCGCTGAGGCCATCCGGGCGGTGGAAGTGGGCATTGAGGTGGTCAACGAAGAGATTCGCCGCGGAGCCTCCCTGGTGGCCACTGGAGACATGGGGATTGGAAACACCACTCCCAGCAGTGCCGTGTTGGCCGCGTTGAGCGGGATGCCCTTGAACCGGATTGTGGGAAGGGGCACGGGGATTAACGATGAGCGCCTGTCGTTAAAGAAAGGGGCCATCGAGCGAGCCTTAAGGATCAATAATCCAGACCCGCGTGACCCCCTGGACGTTTTGGCCAAAGTGGGCGGGTTAGAAATTGCCGGACTTACCGGCGTAATCCTGGGGGCAGCGGCCAAGCGCGTTCCAGTCGTTTTAGACGGTTTTATCGCGGGGGCGGCTGCTCTGATCGCTGCCCGCCTGTCTCCCCTGGCCAGAAGATACATGCTTCCTTCTCATTTGTCAGAAGAGCCGGGTCACCGCATTATGTACGAGATGTTGGACCTTAGCCCGCTGTTTCACTTAAAGTTACGCCTGGGCGAGGGAACGGGGGCTGTCCTGGCCTTCCACTTGGTGCAGGCTGCCACGCGAATCCTCTCGGAAATGGCCACTTTTGCCGAAGCCGGCGTAGCGGAAGAATTGGAGGGTTGAAAGCGCATAAAGATTTAATGCCAGGAGGAAGTAAGGAGGAAGTAAGGAGGAAGTAAGGAGGAAGAAGGAGGAAGGTCCATACCAGTGAGGGGTTGAGCCAGCCTGGGGGTGGGGGTATGGAAAAGGTGACGGTGGTGACCGATAGCGTGGCCATCGGGCCGGCGGGAGCTTTTGCCGCCCTGGGGATCGCGGTAGTGCCGTATCAGGTGACCATCGAGGAGCAGGGGTTTCTTGACGGAATCGACCTGACACCGGGGGAGCTTTACCGGCGGATGCGAGAGGAGAAGATCATCCCGAAGACCAGCCAGCCTTCCTTCAGTATGTACTATGAAGTCTTTCGCCGTTGCCTGGAAGCCGGGGCCGCTGGCCTTCTCTATGTGGGAGTTACCTCCCCCTTAAGTGGTGCTTACGGGACAGCGGTGAAAGCCGCCGAATTGCTGCGGACGGAGTTCCCGGCCCGGCGCATTGAAACTTTCGATACCCGGACGGCGGCGGTGCCCCAGGCCTTCATTGCCCTGGAGGCGGCGCGCCTGGCTGCTCAGGGATGCGGTCTGGACGAAGTGTTGAACCGGGCGCGGGAGGTACAGCGGCGAGTGGGCATGGTCCTGGTCATCGACACCCTCTATTATCTGGCTTTGGGCGGCCGTATCGGCAAGGCGGCCGGGTTGGTTGGTGGGCTGCTTAGGGTTAAACCCATCATCACCCTCAATGAAGAAGGTACCGTCGAGCCCGTGGCCCGGGTCCGTAGCCGCCGGGCGGCCCTGGACTACCTGGTTAGCTACGTCGAGCAGCGGACGGCGGGTTGCCGGTCCCTGAAGCTGGGCATCATGCATGCCGATGCTTTGGAGGAAGCAGAGAAACTGCGGGATTTAGCTCGAGAGCGCTTACATCCTGCGGAGACCTTCATTACTGAGTTTACTCCGGTCATGGGCGCGCACTCCGGTCCAGGGGTGGTCGGTCTGGGGTACTTCTTCGAAGATTGAGGCGGGTCAAAGACACCGCGAGGGCGCGGAAGACGAAAAGTAAGCGTCAAACTGTCCCCACCTGGCTTAGTTTTTCGGTTTATAGGACAATCCTCCTAGAGGACGAATCAAAGGGGGATTTTCTTCATGACCAAAGCCGAAAAAACCGCTGACCGTCGAAGGAGTCTTTTCCCATGGCCGCCACGCAGTGCGGCCCCGGGTGACCTTTTACCGCGCTGACTTGGCTGGCGGATGAGGAGGCCACAAGCGGAAGGCAAAAGAAGGGCTGGTGCTCCCGCGAGACACCAGCCCCAATCTTTACAGTGGTAGAAGACAACCATCCCGTGGCTGTTGCTTCTCACTGTTGTTTCTTCTGCTCGCAGTTGGCGAGGAGACTGGGCTGGTTCTGGGAAAGTACCAGCCCTTGCCGGTCCTGCATCAGTTGCAGCTCCCGGAGTCCCTGTTTTTGCTGTCCTGCCGTTGGCGCCATGGCCAATGGCCAGGACTTGGGCATATCCATGCTGGCCATTGGTTGCTGAGCCTGCCCAAAGCCACGGTCACGTACTGGTGCCGGTTCAGCCCTGCTTCCTGGCCGCCTCTTTGGCCTCGATCTCTTCCTGCGCCTTCAGGATATCTTTGGCCGTAAGATAAACCGGGGTATCCACCATCTTCCCCTTGTAGGAGATGGCGGCGGTACCCTTGGCCAGGGCTTCTTCTTCAAAGGCCTTGACCACGCCGCGAGCCCACTCCACGTCGGCCGGATCGGGTGAATAGATCCGGTTGCAGGGTTCGATCTGGGAGGGATGGATGATCATGCGGCCCTCATAACCCATCTGCCGGCCTTCCCGGGTGTTTTTCTCAAAGGCCTCTTGATTCTGATAGTCAACAAAGGGGGCGTCGATGGCGATGATTCCGGCCGCGCGGGCGGCAACGGCCACGTGGCGGCGGGCATATTTTTGTTCGTCCCCTTCATTGGTGAGTTTGACTCGCATGTCCTTGGTGAAGTCCACGGCGCCAAAGATGGCGCTGACTACGCGTGGACTGGCGGTCATGGACTCGTAGGCGAAGATGACCCCCTTGGCCGTCTCGATCAAGAGGGAAACCTTGATGCTACCGATGGGTAGGCCCCGGCGGCGCTCCAGCTCTTCCAATTTCCAGTCGAGGCGGCGGACATGGTCGGGGTGACCGCACTTGGCCAAAGTCACGCCGTGTAGACCTTCGTAGACGACGGCTTCCAGGTCGTCATTGGTCATCTCCGTTTCCCAGTTGTTGACCCGGACATAAACCTGGGCCCCATTGGCCCCGACGGCTTTGAGATTTTGCCGGACCAGTTCCCTGGCCCGCGGTTTTTCCGCCGGCGGAACCGAATCCTCCAAATCCAGGGTGATGATGTCGGCAGGGAAGGTGGGAGCTTTGGCAATCATCTTCTCGTTATTGCCGGGAACGTAAAGAACGGATCGCATTATCGCCATGGTGAATTCCTCCTCTGAAAATACCATTTTCGTCCTTAGTGGTGCCGCTATTGGCGGCACGGAGGACTCCTGGTAATTAATCCTTCAGTACCTCTTTCAGGATGAGCGGGATCTCGCTCGGAGTATTGGCCACATAACCGCCGGCCTTGCGAATGGCCTCCATTTTACTCCGGGCGGAGCCGCGCCCCCGTTCCACGATGCTTGAGGCGTGGGAGAAGCGCTGACCTTCGGGAGCCCAAGCCCCAGCCACATAGATGACGAAGGGCTTGGTGAATTGGCCGGAGGCGATGACCTCGGCACACTCTTCTTCCTGGGTCCCGCCGATTTCTGAGAAGACGGCCACCGCCTTGGTCTCCGGGTCGGCCTCAAAGAGGGGGAGAAGATCGGCAAAGGAAGTACCCAGGACGGGTTCTGTTCCCGTATGGACGACCGTGCTCACCCCATATCCGGCCTGCCTCAGGATCCAGGGAATGGTTCCCGATTGGCCGCCGCTCCGCGAGAAGACCCCAATGGGACCGGGGGTGAAGAAGGTGTTGGCCCAGGTAACGTTACCACCGAGCCAGCCCACCACGGCCTGCTTCGGGGTCAGGATGCCGATGGAACCCGGCCCGATGAGTCTGGTCCCGTGGATCTTGCAGTATTCGACCATATCCATGATATCGTGGATGGGTACTGATTCGACACACGGAACGATGTTTTTTACACCGGCATCGACCGCTTCCTTAACGGCCGCTTTCAGCCCTCGCCCCGGTACGAAGATGACGCTGAAGTCGATGGGGCCATGGGCTTCGACGGCCTGTTTGACCGTATTGTAAACGGGGATGCCGGATTCAGTGGTGCCGCCTTTCCCGGGGCTGGTCCCGGCCACCACCTTTGTCCCGTAAGCCTTCATGTAGGCGGCGCGCAGGGACCCCTCCCGTCCGGTGATCCCTTGCACCACCACCGTGGTATTTTTGTCAATCAAAATGCCCATGTTGATCCCTCTTTACTTCCGTTTTTGTGCCGACCGTTTTTTATGCCGACAGGCCCCGCTTCGCCAGATACTCATCCAGGCCCTCGATGGGCACGTCGATTTTGATGACGCTCTTGCCCCGGAACCAGCACTCGTACTCGCAGGCCAGGCATTCCGTCCCCAGCCGCTTGACCTCTTCTGCCGAGAGGTGTTCGACCGACGGGGCCCCATCCTTCAGTTGCAGAAAACCGCGGCCAAACTGTTTACAGGCGGCGATGCAGGCCTTGGTTTCGCATTCGTGGCACAGGCTGGTATCGATGGTCACCTTGATGGTTCTTTCCCAGAATTCAACTACCACTGCTCTTCCCCTGCCTTTGTTTCTCTTCGCGATATTCTTTGACCAGGGCCAGCATCCGTTGCCCGATGAACGCGGTGTCGGTGACGTGCTCCCGTCCATAGATCTCGACGCGGGTGGCTCCTTCGACGTTGCTCAGACCTTCGCGCAGAATGGCCAGCGATTCTTCCTCTTTGTTCCCACAGAGGAGGAGTACGCAGGGAAGACCGGGCTTTTTGGGCAGGACTTCCCGCAAGGCCTTGACTACGGCGTGGGCATGATGCCACTGCTCCTGGTTGGCCATCATGAAGCCACCCAAGAGATACCCTTCGATATTGGGTTGAGAGAGGACGACCTTGGCCACCCGGTAAACCTTCGATGCCACCGGGTTGCCGCTGGTATCGGCGTAGTTGGCGGGCTTAAGCCCCACGGCGTTTAAGGCATCCATGCCCATCATGGCCGAACCGCCCCCGATGGGGTGATAACCGATGTAGCCGGGGCTTTTTTCGTCGAACCCCATGCTCATGACGAAGCCGGAGCCCCGCTGGTCGATCTTTTCGATATTCCAGCCGATGATGTCCAGCTCCGTCGGTTCGTGGCCGAAGTCCCGCGCCACCTCAATCCCCATCTCGGGATGGCGGTAGACGCTGCTATTGTCAATGTCCATCTTGCAGTCGGCCGCCACCAGGTCGCCGCCCTTGGTGAGGACCAACGGGTTAATTTCCAGGGTAAAGCAGTCGTATTTTTTATAGGCTGCGGCCAACCCGGTCAAAAAGGCGGCGAACTTCTGGAGTTGGTCGTTGGGAATTCCGGCTTTGCTGAGGAGATCCATGGCCTCATAGCTTTCCAGGCCGAAGAGCGAAGAATAGTTGTACCGGAAGATCTTCTCTTCGGGTACGCTCTCGATATCCATGCCACCTTCGGTACTGAACATTAACATGGGGCTCCGGGCGGTTCGGGCGGAATTTACGGTGATGGAAGCGTAAAACTCTTTGGCGATGTCCAGCTTTTCTTCGACCAGGACATAGCGGACCGGGTAACCTTTGATTTCAGTACCCAAAATTGCCGCCGCGGCAGCCGCCGCCTCTTCCGGAGTGTCGACGAGCTTGACGGCGCCGGCCTTTCCGCGGCCCCCGGCCAGGACCTGCGCTTTGACCGCTACCGGTTTACCGATTTCGGCGGCGATTTGCCGGGCTTCCTCCGGCGTGGAGGCGGCCCGGCCCACCGGGACGCGCAACCCGGCTTTCCTCAACCATTCCTTTCCTTGAAATTCGAGTAATTTCGCCATAGTTTCCTCCACAACCTTTCCTTGCGTTAGGATCCTACGGATGTTAAGCCTGGAGAACTCAGGAGTACGTTTTCTGCCCCCTTTCTCCGTAGTTTCACAATGCAAAATGCGATTTCGGAGATCTTCTGTTCTAGTTATTCGACAGAAGCGAGAAAATTCCTGTTTCGATATGGGAAATTCTTTCGTTTAGACCGCGCCGGGCTTTGGTATAATGTTCTAGGTGATGGTTTTGCTCAAAGCGGGAATTGACGTGGTCAGCGTGCGGCGAATCCAGGAAGTGGCGGCCCGACACGGGGAGCGGTTTCTCCGCCGGGTGTTTACCGCCGCTGAATTGAGCTTGTGCCAGAGGCGGAAAAACCCCTGGCCCTGCCTGGCGGCCCGCTGGGCGGCCAAAGAGGCCGTTCTGAAAGCCTTGGGGGTCGGGCCGGGGCGGCTGGCCTGGGTGGATATCGAAATAGTTAAAGAGGGCGGAGGGCGTCCCCGGGTGGAACTTTCGGCTCCTCTCCTGCGTCTAATGGGAGAGCAGGGTGTCAGCGCCATCGAGGTCAGCCTGAGCCACGAAAAGGACCTGGCGGTGGCGGTGGCCGTTATTTATGGGGGACCTCCAGTGAGCGGTCTGTAATGTCTCCGCCGGCAGGTCAGCTGGAGAAGAAAGGCTATGTTCGCTGCCGACCAGAGGATAGGCAGATTGCTATCGCCAAGCACCAGCTGAGACCCGCGCGATGCTTGCTAACGGATGAGCAAGTGAATCGGCGGCGGGGGTCAGCCGGTGCAATGGGCAAAACAAGGACCCTGCGACTTGCCCCAGTCTCTTACCTTGGGCGAGGTGTTCTCAGCATGAATCAAGCCCCCTGGCAACTGGCGACGGCGGCCCAAATGCGGGAATTGGACCGGCGCGCCATTGAAGAATTTGGGATTCCCGGGATCGTTCTAATGGAAAATGCGGCCCGGGTCTTTGTTCGCTTCTTGCTCCAACGAACAGGGGATCTGTCCGGGCGACGTGTCGCCGTCCTCTGCGGGAAGGGGAATAACGGTGGCGACGGGCTGGCCATCGCCCGCTATCTCTTCCTGACTGGGGCCAGGGTAGAGGTTTATCTGGTTGGGTCGGCGGCGGAATTAAAAGGGGATGCGCGGACCAACTTCGAGATCTGGCGACGGCTGGGCGGTAGCGTGGAGGAAGTGCGAAATGAGGACTTCCCTTTACGGGAAAAACTGACCAGCGTCGAGATCATCGTCGATGCCATCTTTGGCACCGGTTTTCAAGGGGTTCCCCGTCCTCCGGCCGGTTGGGTGATCGAGGTTGTCAACGCCTTAACGGGGGCGGCCGAGCGGTGGGGCGCGGGTCACGAGCTCCCGATCTCACCGGATCTTTCCTCTTGGGGACGAGCGGCCGCGGTTGGGACAACGGGCCTGACACCAGTGGCCGTTGCCGAGGCAAAGCGGCCCGCGAACATGGCGGGGGCCTCTCTGGTGGGATCTAAAGGGGGGCGACCAAGGGTTTTTTCCGTCGATCTTCCTTCGGGGCTAGACGCCGATAGCGGGCAGGCGGCCGGCCCTTGCCTCTACGCCGAGGCTACGGTTACTTTCGGGCTGGCCAAACCCGGATTACTGGTTTACCCGGGAGCGGGTTACGCCGGGGAGGTTTACGTCGGCAATATCTCCCTGCCCCCGGTAGCCACGTGGCCGCCAGCCGGTCAAGCGTCCGTTTCACCGGCAGAATATTATGAAGCGATCACCGCGGGTGCCGTTCGTTCCTTGCTTCCACCGCGGCCGGCCGACTCGCATAAGGGGACCTTCGGACACCTTTTGGTGGTGGCGGGTTCAAGCGGTTTAACGGGGGCGGCAGCGCTGGCCAGCCGGGCGGCGTTACGTGTTGGAGCCGGGCTGGTCACTTTGGCCGTACCTGAGCGTTTGCAGGAGTTAATGGCGACCAAGCTGACCGAGGTAATGACCCTACCTCTCCCCGATACAGGTTCAGGCTTCCTGGCCCCCGCGGCGGGACCGGCCATTATCGCCGCCCTGGCCAACCGCGACGGTCTGGTCTTGGGCCCCGGACTCTCAACCCAGTCCGGCCCGCGGGAGGCCCTGGACAAGCTTCTGCAATGGCCCCTGGCGCAAGAGGGCCGGGCCGAGTTAGACCACGGGCCGGCAGCAGCTGCCCCAACCTCAGCTGCCGGAACCTTTTCTTCGAGCTTGCCTTCCTCGCTTGAGCCGAGCACCTTTTCCGCGGAAGCAGGCCCGGCCAGGAAGGAACGCGGGGAGAAGAGAGCTGGGGCGATTCCCCTGGTCCTGGACGCCGATGGTTTGAATCTCTTGGGCAGCTTTGGCGGGCTCATCCGGCTGCGGGACTGGCCTGGGCCCAAGGTTCTGACCCCTCATCCGGGAGAGTTGGCCCGGCTCCTGCAAGTACCCCGGGAGGAGATCTCCCGCCACCGCTTCCGCTGGGCGAAAGAGGCCGCCCGGTTGAGTCAGGCCGTGGTGGTGCTAAAAGGGGCCCGCACATTGGTGGCCTTACCCGAGGGGGAGATCTACATCAACCTCACCGGCAATCCCGGAATGGCCACGGGGGGGACGGGCGATGTCCTGGCTGGCGTCATTGGCGGCCTGCTCGTTCAGGGGCTGGAAGCTTCGGCCGCGGCCCGGTTAGGGGTCTTCCTCCACGGCCTGGCCGGTGACCTGGCGGCGCAAAAGCTGGGCCAGGCCGGGCTACTGGCGGGAGATGTCCTGGAGGCTCTTCCGGCGGCCATTTTAGTCCTGGCCCGTGGCGAAGGGCCTGAATTGCCCTATCTTTTTCTCTAGGAGGGCGGCATGTATATTGACCATACCCGCAGGCAAAAGCTGAGCGAGACCGTACCTCCGGGGCCGATCGGCCGGAGGCCAGCCTTTTTAGCTCTGGTCCTGGCCCTCACCCTGGTCTTGGGCGGCTGCGGGCGGACCGGTGAGCGGACGGTCTGGCAGGTGATCCAGGAGCAGAGTGAAAAGATCCAGGATTATGCGGTAACGGTGGAGATTACCCTTTACCAGGCCGGTAGTTCCCAGGTTCAGGTGGCCCGCCAATGGTATCGCCAACCCAATTCTTACCGGGTTGAGGTGGTGGCACCGGCGGAGGCCCGCGGTCAGCTGGTCGTCTTTGACGGCCGCGCCTACTGGTTTTACAATGAGCGGGAGAAGGTGGCCACTTACCTGGAGGAGGCCAAAGCGCGCGGCCTTTTGCCGGGCGAAGAATTCCTGGCGGATGCCCTTCTGCGCCAGGTTTTAACTGGCTCCGGCGTCCAATACTTGGGGACAGCTGAGCTGGACGGGAAACCGGCCTATCTTTTCAAACTGCCGGGCTTGGGTCTGGGTGAAGGGCAGGAAGATGATCTGCCCGCGACGGAGTCCAGGCCGCAGGCCGGCGCCAACCGGTCTTCTTTTCGCCGCGTCTGGATCAGCCGGCAGTGGGGCTTGCCGCTCCGTATGGAAGGCTATGCGGCCCCGGACAAACTCATTTATACCGTGAGTTACACCCAGCTGGAAGTGAACCAGGGTTTGACGGCGGGCTTTTTCTCCTTTCAACCGCCACCCGGGGTCCAGGTAATAAAGGGAGAATTGGGGACGGAGCTCATCACCCTGGAGGAAGCCCGCCGGCTGGCCTCTTTTCCCTTGCTCTTGCCGGCCTATTTGCCCCCTGGTTTCCGCCAGACGGCCGTGGGGCGAACTGGCAGTGGCGAGGGTCTGACCGTGGTCCTCTTTTACGAGGGCGAGGGCGGTTCTCTGACCCTATCGGAGCGACGTTTGGTCGGAGAGCTGACCATGCCCGGGGCGCGCCGGGTCATCTACGAAGGTGTCCCCTTTTTCATCCTGGAGGGAACGGATTTCACCCTTTTGAGCTGGTCTTCCCAGGGAGTTGACCTGAGTCTCCTGGGGCATTTGCCCCTGGCGGAGATGATCAAGATCGCCCTCTCTGTGCGCTAAGAACGCAGATAGACTAGCTTGGGGGACCCTTCATGGTTTCTGCGGTACCCTGGCCGCGTATCCGGTAAGCCTTCTGCCTGTACTGGTCCCCCCGGGCCATCTAAAAGCTGTAACGGCTATCATACTTCCACCGATAGGTGCGTTTTTTACAAACTGTCGGCATTCGCGGGTTGCCATGTCATCCTCACCGGGCGCTTAGGTTGTGGGGTTGTCCAGGCACCGAGGAACGTTGCCGGGACAGGGGCCGCGCCGCTTCTGGGCTACGGCAGCACACACTGCCGCTTAAGGTGATTCAAAGCAAATTAATTGGGTAGGGGGGTTTTTGCCTTGCCGCCGGCTGGCATTCTTCGAAGTCTCGCGGTGATGCTCCGAAAGCAAATTATTGAGGGGGGTCTTTGCTTTGCCGCCCTGGTCTGAGCTTCGGCCTACCTGGGCCGAAATAGACCTTGATTGCATCGCGCACAACCTTAAAACGGTGCGCGAGTTGACCCGCCGGCCGGTGATGGCCGTGGTCAAGGCCAACGCCTACGGTCATGGGGCCGTCGAGGTGGCCCGAACGGTCTTAGAGGAAGGGGCTTCCTTTTTGGGTGTGGCCATTGTGGAGGAGGGGATCGAGCTCCGCCAGGCCGGAATTACTGCTCCCATCTTAATTTTAGGGGCTACCCTACCCGCCCAGGCCCACCTGGTGGTCGCCCACGACCTGCGCGCGACGGTGACTTCTTTTTCCCAGGCGGAGGCTTTGGCGCAGGCTGCTCAGAGATTGGGAAAGGAAGTCTTCGTCCACGTGAAGGTCGATACGGGGATGGGCCGGCTGGGCCTTCCGCCAGCCGAAGTTCCAGGATTCTTGGGCAGCCTGGCCCGTTTACCCAACCTGACCGTGGAGGGCCTTTTTACCCATTTTTCCAGCGCCGACGAGGCCGACCAAAGCTACACCAAACGGCAGCTGGCCTTGCTGGAGGAAGTCATCCGGGAACTGGAGGGGCGCCGGTTACGTCCGGCCCTGATCCATGCTGCCAATAGCGCGGCCATCTTGACCTTGGCGCCGGCTTATTTCGATCTGGTCCGCTTGGGGATATCCTTATACGGGTACTATCCGTCCGCGGAAATAAAGCGGGAGGTCGTCCTGCGCCCGGCCCTTACCTGGAAAACCACCATCGCTTACCTCAAGCAGGTGCCGCCGGGAACATTCATCAGTTATGGCCGCACCTATCAGACCCGCGATCTGGAAACCATTGCTACCCTACCGGTGGGTTACGCCGATGGCTATGCCCGTAGCTTGTCCAACCGCGGCCAGGTGCTGGTGGGTGGACGCCGGGTACCGGTAGTGGGGCGAGTGTGCATGGATCAAATTATGGTCCGCCTGCCTTTGGAAATAAAAGCCGAAGTTGGTGACGAAGTTGTTCTCCTGGGGGAGCAGGGCGAAGAGGCCATCTGGGCTGACGAAATGGCCGCCTGGCGGGAGACCATAAGTTATGAGGTCCTCTGTGGGATTGGACGACGGGTGCCGCGCATATACATTAGGAGAGGCCAGGTGCGCGCCGAACCAAAGGGTGAGCAGAACAGATAGCCTTTTGGGCAGGGTTGATCGGCGAGAAGGCGCCAACGCGTCCGGCGCAGGCTACTGGGAAACCAGTCCGCGCCTTTAAGGTTCTTGGAATTATTGTAAGGATTGATTGAAGTTAGGGGAACGATAGTATATAATGGGGGATGCGCTGACGGTCAAGTTGTGGCCAGGACGGTCTTCTCCCGCAGGGGAAAACGAGAGCTTTGTTTACTTGGGGGGTCATCGACAAGCCGCCAGTGACCTTGCGGGATGAGCTACCTTTGTAAACCGGGACCTTGGGCTCAGCTTCTTCTGGATCAGGCCGCGTTTTTTCGATCAATGTTTTCCTGGATCGGGCCGGGTTTCTTGGATCAGGCGGAAGTGACAGCCGCAACCATTGGGAGGGGACACCAATGCCAGAATCCAAGCGCATCATGATCAGTTTACCCAGCAATCTCCTGCAGGAGGTTGATGGCATTGTTGCCCTGGAGAAAGGCAACCGGAGCGAGTTCATCCGGGAGGCCATGCGCCTCTATCTGGAGGAACGAAAGCGGCGGGAGTTGCGCGAAAAACTGAAGCGGGGCTACCAGGAGATGGCCAGTTTAAACCTGGCCCTGGCGGAAGAAGGCCTGATCTGGGAGGCGGGTGATGAGGCTGACTACCCTGCCGGAACGGGTGGTGACGGTCATTGAACGTCAAGCGCGGTGATATCTTTTACGCCGACTTGAGTCCGGTGGTGGGCTCAGAGCAGGGCGGCATTCGGCCCGTTTTAATCCTGCAAAACGATATCGGTAATAAATACAGCCCGACGACCATCGTTTCCGCCATCACTTCCCAGATTGAGAAGGCCCGTTTGCCGACCCATGTAGAGTTGGATGCGGAAACCTCTGGTCTCGACCGCGATTCGGTCATCCTCCTGGAGCAGATCCGCACCATTGATAAACGCCGCCTGCGGGAAAAAGTGGCCCACCTGGAACCGGATTTCTTGGAGAAGGTAAATGAGGCCATCATGATCAGCCTGGGATTGAAAGAGATCTGATTGCGGTTTTCCCATTTCCCAGCAGAAGAGCTCAAACCGCCGACGGCGGTTTTTTAATTTCGGGAGCAGGAATTCTCTTTAGGATTACGAACTATACAGTATACTGGTTTTGGTCGAGATTGAAACTATGCTCGGCAGCTCTGGAGGACGGTAGTGCCAGAACAAAGAATTGAGGAGGCGATGGCCTTGACCTTGGCCAGTTTTCCCCGGGTGCGGGCCGCCAATCTGCCCACCCCCCTGCAGGAGTTAACCCGCTTTCGGAAAGAAATCGGTGGTCCCCGCTTATTCATGAAGAGGGACGACAACACCGGTTTGGCCTTAGGCGGAAACAAGGCCAGGAAACTTGAGTACTTAATGGCCGATGCCCTGGCCAAAAAGTGTGATGTGGTCATCACTACCGGTGGCCCCCAGTCCAACCACGCCCGGATGGTGGCGGCCATGGCCCGGCAATTGGGAATGGAAGTAATTTTGCTTTTGACCGGCGACGAACCCAGGGAGTGGAAAGGCAATCTCCTTTTAGACCGCATCCTGGGGGCGCAGGTCATCTTTGCCGGAACCAAAGATTATGACCTCATTCATCCGCGGATGGAGTCCATGGCCGAGGAACTTCGTCAGCAGGGGCGAAATCCATACGTCATTCCCGTCGGGGGAGCTACGCCCATTGGATCCCTCGGGTACGTCCAGGCCGTCCTGGAACTGGTCGGCCAGTCGGTGGAAGCGGGGATCAACTTTGATTACCTGGTTTCCGCCACCGGGTCCGGGGGAACTATGTCGGGTATGCTGGTGGGCGCCAGGCTCTTTGCCCCCCACTTAAAGGTGGTGGGGATCAGCGTCAGTCGGCCCCGGGCCGCCCTCACCCAACGCCTCTCGAACATCAGCGAGGCCACGGCCGCCCTGCTGGGGGTCGACTTGAAGTTTCCCCCGGAAAAGCTGGCCGTTTTCGACGAGTATATCGGCGAAAGTTATGGCGTTCCCACTCCCGAAGGGTTGGAGGCCATTAAACTTCTGGCCCAGACCGAAGGGATCCTCCTCGATCCCGTCTACACGGGTAAGGCCATGGCTGGCTATATCGATCTGGTGCGCAAGGGCTATTTCCCGGAGACGGCCAACGTGGTCTTCTTCCACACCGGGGGAGCACCAGCCCTTTTTGCCATGGAGGAGTATTTTAGATAAATTCCCGCTCCTGGAGGTTAGAGCATGTTACCCGTCATCGGCATCACGGCCAACTTTGACGCTGAAAACCACCGGACCACCCTTTCCACCGACTACAGCCGGGCTGTGGAGAGGGCCGGCGGGATTCCCCTCATCATTCCCATTTTGGACGAGCCGGACCGGGCGGAGGCCATCTTGGACCACATCCACGGCCTGATTCTCACCGGCGGCGTCGATCTTGACCCGAGTTATTTTGGCGAAAACCCCCATCCCAAGTTGGGACGGGTCAGCCCGGAGCGGGATCGGGTGGAGATACCCCTGGCCCAGGCCGCGCTATCCAGAAAACTCCCCCTCCTGGGGATCTGCCGGGGGATTCAGCTCTTAAACGTCGCCGCTGGAGGGACCCTTTACCAGGACATTAACTCCCAGGCTAAAGACCCCTTGAAACATTACCAGGAAGCGCCGCGCTGGTTTCCTTCCCATGAAGTGAAACTAGACCTGGCCACGCGTACGGGGAAAATCCACGGCGTAAAGGCCCTGCGGGTCAATTCCTTTCATCATCAGGCCGTAAGCCGGGTGGCCCCCGGGTTTATCGTGACGGCCTGGGCGGCCGACGGGATCATCGAAGGCATCGAGCGGCCCGACGATCCTTTCACCATCGGGGTGCAGTGGCATCCGGAAGGAATGTGGGAGAAAGACGCTCGCTTTTTAGCTCTCTTTACCGCCCTGGTGGAGGCGGCCCAGACCTACGCCAGGTCCTGAGGGCCAACTCCGAAGAGGCCAGGCCCGGAGGTTGCCAGCGTGAACGGGCCGACGAAGGCAGCCCAGTCCGCAGAGGCTAGGCCCAAAGGTGCCAGGTGCTAGGAGGCCAGGCCCCAAGGCACAAACCAGGTCACGGCCGAGGCCCTGGAGCTTCCGCAGTGTTCGAGCGGCGGCGAGCTGCGCCAGAGGAGTGGGATCGGCAATGAATTCTCGCCCGCGGGCCCGGGAGTTTGGGATCATCATCGGGACCATGTCGCCCGGCCCCCTGAACGCCATCACCGATGTCCCCGGTGTCCGCGTAGGGCACGCGACGCTCATCCGGGGAGAGGGAGCGTTGCGGCCGGGTCACGGACCGGTCCGGACCGGCGTCACGGCCATCTTACCCCACGGGGGGAACCTTTTCCGGGAAAAGGTCAAGGCGGCCGCCTTTGTCCTCAACGGTTTTGGGAAGACCATTGGACTGATCCAGGTGGCCGAATTGGGGACCCTGGAAACCCCTATTCTCTTGACCAATACTTTAAACGTCGGACGGGTAGCCGACGCTTTAATCGAGTATATGCTGCGCGATAACCCGGAGATCGGGGTGACTACGGGCACCATCAATCCGGTGGTAGCCGAATGTAACGACGGTTACCTGAACGACATCCAGGGGCGGCATGTGGGGCCCGCGGAGGTTTGGGAAGCCATCCAGGGGGCCGCCGGCGGTCCGGTGGCTGAGGGTTCCGTGGGAGCGGGAACCGGGATGTCCGCTTTCGGCTTTAAAGGGGGCATCGGGACGTCTTCCCGGGTGACTCCCCCTGAAGCCGGTGGTTTTACGGTGGGGACCTTAGTCTTGGCCAATTTTGGCCGCCGGGAGGAATTGATCGTCGCTGGGGTCCCGGTGGGCCGACTGCTCAAGGACTGGTCACAGGAGGGTAGGGCTGATTTTACCGGTTCCAGGTCTGCTCTGGACGACACGCGCTTCCCGGGCCATCTTGGCCCGGCATCTGGGCCCTCCGCGGGAAGCTCTTCTGGCGATTCCGGCGGCGATGGTTCCATCATCATCGTGTTGGCCACCGATGCTCCTCTGTCTTCGCGCCAGCTGGGACGCCTGGCCCGCCGCGCTGTGCTCGGTCTGGCCCGCACCGGGTCCACTGCCGCCCACGGGAGCGGTGATATCGTCCTGGCCTTTTCCACGGCCCAGCGCATACCGCACGAGGGTTCTGTCAGACCCTCCGGCGGCGAGGGGTTCCCCGAGGAAGGCCGCTATTTGGGACCCCTTTTCCAGGCCGCCATCGAGGGTACCGAGGAGGCCATCTTGAACGCCCTTTTTCGGGCCGAGACCATGGTGGGACGTGACGGCCACGTCCGCTACGCCCTCCCTTTGGAGCGGGTCCGACAAATCCTAGATAAATTTTCCCGCGAGGTGTGACATGTCCGAGATCATCGCCGAAGTGTTCAGAGGAGACCTGGTCGAGAGCCTGCACCGCGGTGATATCGCCGTGGTCGATGGCCAGGGGAGGATCGTCGCGGCGGTAGGCGACCCGGAAAAGGTGACCTACATGCGTTCCTCGGCCAAGCCCATCCAGGCCTTACCGGTCGTGGAAACGGGGGCGGCCGATGCCTTTGGCCTGACGGAAGAGGAACTGGCCGTCATTTGCGCCTCCCATTCCGCTGAACGGGAACACACCCAGGTAGTCCGCGGTATTTTGGAGAAAATCGGTTTAGACGAATCCTTTTTGGCCTGCGGGGTCCATGCTCCCCTGGATGAGGCCAGTGCCCGCCTGCTCATCTTGGAGGGTAAAGACCCGAGCCCGGTCCACAACAACTGTTCGGGCAAACATGCTGGGATGCTGGCCATGGCCGTTCATCTGGGCTTCTCCCTGCAGGACTATTTTTTGCCCGAACACCCGTTGCAACAATTGATCCTCACCACCATGAGCGAGATGACGGGTCTGGCCCGGGAACAAATCCGCATCGGGGTTGATGGCTGCGGCGTGCCGGTGTTTGGCCTGCCTCTTTGGCGCATGGCCTGGGCTTACGCCAGGATGGTCTCGCCGGGCCTGGAGGCCGGGCGGGCAGAGGCGGCGCGACGAATCGTCACGGCCATGACCAGGCACCCGGTCCTGGTGGCGGGGCATGGCCGTTTCAACGCTGAACTGTTGCTGAAGACCCGGGGCCGGGTTTGGGGCAAATCCGGCGCCGAAGGCGTTTTCTGCCTGGGGCTGCCCGGGCCGGGGTTGGGCGTGGCGGTCAAGGTGGAGGACGGGTCCAGCCGGGCTATTCCTCCCGCAGTCCTGGAGATCCTCCAGCAGCTGGGCGTTCTTACAGCGGAAGAAGAGCGGGAGCTGGCCGCTTTCCGCCGGCCGGACAATACCAATCATCGCGGCCAGGTGGTGGGGCGGATCCAGCCTGCCTTCCAACTGACCCGTTCGTTTTAGACGCAGGAGTCGTAGCCGTAATAGCCGAGGGACTCTGACGGCGCGACTTCACGGGAACCTACCCTGGGAAGAAGAGACGAAAACCTGATCACGTTCGAATGGCGGAGGTGGGAGTTTTGGCAAAAGAGATCCTGGAGAAGGCGCGGGCTTTGACGGATTGGTTGGTAAACTTCCGGCGGGATCTCCACCAGCACCCCGAACTGGGAATGGAGGAGGTGCGAACGGCGGGACTCGTGGCCGATCGCTTACGGGCTTTGGGGGTGGAAGTGCGTACCGGCGTCGGCGGAACCGGCGTCGTGGGCCTTATTCGGGGGGCGAGGCCGGGTCCAACCATTGCGCTGCGGGCGGATATGGATGCCCTTCCCATTCAAGACCAAAAACAGGTGCCTTATGCCTCCCAAGTACCGGGGAAAATGCACGCCTGCGGCCACGATGGGCATACCACCATGCTCTTGGGCGCGGCTACTCTCCTGGCCGGGATGAAGGAAGAACTCCGGGGCAATGTGAAGTTCCTTTTTCAGCCGGCGGAGGAAGGGCCGGGGGGCGCCATTCCCATGATTGAGGCGGGCGCCCTGGAGGATCCCCGGGTGGATGCGGTGGTCGGGCTGCACCTGCACAACGACCTGCCCGTGGGACAGATTGGTATTCGCTATGGAACGACCAACGCCTCCACCGACTCCTTCGAGATCAAAATCTTGGGAGAAGGGGGCCATGGTGCCTATCCCCACGGGGCAGTAGATGCCGTGGTGGTGGCAGCGCAGGTAGTCATGGGGCTACAAACCCTGGTGAGCCGGGAGACTGACCCCCTGGATTCCGTGGTCCTCACGGTGGGGACCATCAACGGCGGTTACCGGCACAACGTCATCGCCGATCAGGTGGTGATGACCGGTACCATCCGCACCCTCGACCCCAAGACCAGAGAGGCCATGCCCCAGAGGATGGAGCGGGTCCTGCAGGGGATAACCCAGGCCGGACGGGCGCGTTACGAGCTGAAGATCAACCCGGGTTATGCCTCGGTTTTCAACGAAGAACGCATAACACGTTTGGTGGAGGAAACCGGGCGCGAACTTTTGGGAGCGGAGAACGTCGTGCTCATCCCGCGGCCCAGCATGGGCGGTGAGGATTTCGCTTATTTTGCCCAGAGGGTGCCCGGGTGCTTTTTCCGCCTGGGCAGCCGCAACGAGGAGAAGGGAATCGTCTTTCCCGGCCATCATCCCAAGTATGACTTTGATGAGGGCGCTTTGCCGATTGGAGTGGGGATGCTGGTGCAAACCGTGTTACATTTCCAGGAACGGTGGTGAAGGAAGTGGCACCAAAGACAAAAGACACCGGGGGACGGGCGAACCGGACCCCCGGCGCGGCGCCAGCCGGCCCGCCGGAGGATCCCGTCCTCCTGGAATGGCGTGTCCACCTGGCCCCGCAGCGCAAGGGTGCGGCCCTGCTGGCCATCCTGGGGATCGCCGGCTCAACTTATCTCATCTATCTCGTGGAGCCAAGTCCCTTCTTTGTGACCATCATGGCGGCTGTGATGGTCGCTTCCCTCTCCCAGTTCCTCTTCCCGATCCATTACCGGCTGACGGAGAAATATGCCGAGATGCGCAATTTCCTTTCTTACGAGCGGAAGGAATGGACGCGTTACCGCACTCATCACGTTTTTCCCGACGGAGTTCAGCTCTATTTTGACCAGCGGGACTTGCGGGGCCGGATCTTGAAGGGACTCTTTTTATATTTCGACCGGGAGGGAGAAAAAAAGGAGCAAATCCTGGAGCTGGTGCGGCGAAAAGTCCCCCGTGAGGCTGGTCCGGCCTCTAAAAAATGATTAGTGAAAAGTGAGCGAAAAGCAGGAAAAAGGGGCGACTTTGCCGAATAGCTTCTTTATCAAAAAGCCTTGGAGTTTGGCCGGGGCTCCTTCTCTGACGAAGGGCCTTTTTAAGAAAAAGAACTGGTATAGACAACCACAGGCATTAGGAGGGAGAAAATGGCGGAGGAGCGTAAGCCCATATCCATTTTGGCCACCGATGTGGGGAGCACGACCACAAAAGCCATCTTGATCGAAAAAAGGGGCGACGAATACCGGCTGGTCACCAGGGGGGAGATGCCCACCACCGTGGAAGCACCCTGGGAAAACGTCATGATCGGGGTGCGCAAGGCCATCCGGCGGGTGGAGGAACTCATTCAAAGACCTCTGCTTGACGAGAAGGGCTTTCTCATCCGCCCCCGGGACGGCGAACGCGGGGTGGATATCTACGTTTCGACTTCCAGCGCCGGCGGCGGCCTGCAGATGATGGTGGCCGGCCTCGTTTCCACCATCAGCGCCAGTTCGGCCCACCGGGCGGCCTTGGGTGCCGGGGCCGTGGTCCTGGATGTCATTGCCGTTGACGATGGACGCTCCACCTCTGAGCAGATCACCCGCATCACCGAGCTGCGGCCGGACATCATCCTGATGTCCGGCGGGGTCGACGGGGGATCGGTGGCCTACATCGCCGCCATCGCCGAAACCATCGTCCAGGCCAATCCGCAACCTCGCTTCGGGGCTACTTATAAACTCCCTCTCATTTACGCCGGAAACAAGGATGCCCAGGACATCGTCCAGTCCATCGCGCAGAAAGAACTGGACGTGCACCTGGTGGAAAACCTGCGCCCGCGCCACGACGTGGAGAACTTGGGGCCCGCCCGGGAGGCCATTCATGAACTTTTCATGAATCACGTCATGGCCCAGGCCCCTGGTTACGGCGAGCTCATGAAATGGGTTGATGTGACCATCATGCCGACGCCCGGCGCTGTGGGACACATCATCAGCGTCATGGCCGAGCAATATAAGGCCAACATCGTCGGGGTGGACATCGGCGGCGCCACTACCGACGTCTTCTCCAGCTTCGATGGGATTTTCACCCGGACGGTGAGTGCCAACCTCGGGATGAGCTACAGCATCACCAATGTTTTGGAAGAGGCCGGTTTCGCCAACATCTTGCGCTGGATCCCCTTTGCGGTCAATGAGGAAAAGCTCTCCGACTGGATTGCCAATAAGATGGTCCGCCCGACCACCATCCCCCAGACCATGGAACGGTTGATGCTGGAGCAGGCCATCGCCCGGGAGGCCCTTCGCCTCTCCTTCGCCCACCATAAGAGCCTGGCCAAGAAGGTGGAAAAGGAAGAAGCCGCCGCCAGCTGGAAGAACCAGCAAGAGATCTTCCGTTCCGCTGGCCGGGACATCATCGAGATGATGCGTCTGGATATGCTGGTGGGCAGCGGGGGCGTTCTCTCCCATGCCCCGCGACGGGAGCAGGCGGCCCTGATGATGATGGATGCCTTCCAACCGGAAGGATTTACGCAGTTGGCGGTGGACAGCATTTTCATGATGCCACACCTGGGCGTCCTCTCGAGCATCCACCGCGACATTGCCGCGGAGGTCTTTGATAAGGATTGCCTGGTTCGTCTCGGGACCTGTATCGCCCCGGTGGGGAAAGGTCGCGACGGGCAGCCCATGGCCAACCTGAAGATTACCTTTGCCGACGGGCGAGTCCTGGAGGAAAAGATCATTTACGGCGAACTGAAGCGCCTGCCACTCGGGGTAGGGGAAAAGGCCAAAGTGGAGGCCCAACCTTCCGGCCAGTTCGATCTCGGCGCCGGCAAGGGTAAGAAGGTGGAAAAGGAGGTCGAGGGCGGCCTGGTGGGGATTATCCTGGACGGCCGGGGTCGCCCCCTGGAGTTGCCGGAGGATACCGCCCAGCGGGTCGAGAAGCTGACGCGCTGGATCGAGGCCATGAACGCCTATCCCATGGAGCTACTGAAAAAGTACCAGCAGGCCAACCCCACCGGCGTTGGGGAACAGGAAAAGGCTGCGAAGAAGGAGGGCGGACTCTTTGCTCGACTTTTCAAACGTTAAACATCCCGTCACCTTAGTGCGCAAAGTGCGTAAGCTACCCCTGCCCGGCGAGGTCCTGGTGCAGGTGGGAGATCTGGTTGAACCCGATACGCCGGTGGCCAGGATCAGTTTGCGTCCCGGGATCCCCTGGGTCATTCCTGCCGCCCGTCTCCTCGGGATCGAACCGGAAAAGTTGCAGTCAGCCATGCTGCGCAAGGTTGGCGACTCGGTCAAGACCAAGGAGATCATCGCTCGCGCTGAGCAAGGCCTGTACGGGCGAAAGGAGTTGGCTTCCCCCACCGACGGGATCATTGAGGATATCTCCACCAACTCCGGTCGCATCGTCATCCGGGAGGAGTTCGGCAAGGAAGAACCGCCGGTCAGTTTTGACGTGGCTTTCGAACTGGGGGTGCGACCGCGGGAGGTGCGCGGCTTCATGCTGCGCAAAGAAGGCGATGAGGTGAAAAAAGGGTCCATCATCGCCAAAAAGGGTGAAACGGCGGCCTTTTTCACCAAGACGGCCATCGCCCCCATTTCTGGTATAATCTCCGAGATCAACGACCAGACCGGTTATGTCACCATCGCCCGTCCCTTTAAAGAAGTGGTGGTAAAGGGTTACATCAAGGGGAAGGTGGCGCAGGTGCTGCCGAACCGTGGAGTGGTCATTGAAACCCCGGCCATCCGGTTGACGGGCATTTTCGGCTTGGGCCGGGAAGTCCACGGGGAGCTGAAGGTGGTGGTTAACTCCCACCGCGACGTGCTCACCGAGGACAAGATCACCGCGGACTGTGCCGGAAAAATCATCGTTGGCGGTTCCTTTGCCACGAACGAAGCCCTGAAAAAGGCCCTCGACCTCGGGGTGAAAGGGGTCATCACCGGGACGGCCAACTACTTGAACATTACCAAGTCCCTGGGGGTTAAATTGGGGGTGGGCATTACCGGGCAGGAGGACATCGGGATGACCGTCATCCTCATGGAGGGATTTGGGCACCTGGATATGCGCGAGGAGGTCTTCGCCACGCTCAAGGCCCTGGAAGGGCTACCGGCTTCCATCAATGGCGCTACCCAGATCCGGGCCGGAGCCATCCGCCCTGAGATCATCGTGGCTTTTCCCGACTATCAGGGGCCTTTGGTGGAAGAAAAGGCCGTCGATGAAGAACTTTCCGTCGGCCAGAGGATCCGTCTCATCAGTGACCCCTATTTTGGCCGGCTGGGACGGGTCGTCAGTATTCCCCGGGAGCCCGTGGTCATTGAGACCGAGGCTCGCGTCCCTGTCGTCGAGGTGGAGCTGGACGATGGCGAAAAGGTCGTGGTTCCCCGTCCCAATGTCGAAGTTTTTTAGAGTAGGGGGTATAATAGGGAGAGGACTTGGGGGGGTGAAATAATGTTCATCGATGGCATAACTCCCGAGCGGCGCGATCAGCTGGTGGAGGCCATGGCCAGGCGCATCGCTCAGTTCGGTATGATCACGCCGGCCATCTTCTTTTTGGAAATGAATAAGCCCATCAGCTTCATCGGCAGCCAGGCCATGCATTTCTTTTCGCCCATCGTTTCAGTTCTCTTCCAAAACTTCCAAGAGTATGCCTATTTCTTTGAAGATCGGGAGAACGTGGAGCGACTCATCGTTCGCCTGGAAGAGATAAGTCGGGAAGAGGAAGAGGAAAACCGGCGCCGCAAAGAAGAGGCCCGCGGAAAAAGGAGATGAACAAAAGAACGAGTTAGGGGTAGAGGATGAAAATAGACGAGGCCGGGCCTGGGCTGAGGTTGCTGTGGTGTGGTGAAGTAACCGCCTTCGGACGCGGCGGACGGTTTGCTGGCGCGAAGGGCTTTTGTCAAGCGGGGCACCTTCCCCGGTGAAGCGAGGCCAGCGAGGCCGGCCGGCAACAGCGCAGGCCACGCCCTTGTAGAAACCAGCGTTTTCAGGCAGAGGACGTCTTTGGCTGAGGAGAGGAGGACCAGAATTGAAAAACGGTTCCTACGACCTGCCGCCGGAAATCAACTCCGTTCTGGCGACAGACTGTGGTAGCACCACGACAAAGGCTATTCTCATTGAGAAGGTCAACGGTGAATACCGCTTGATCGTCCGGGGTGAGGCGCCCACCACGGTGGAGGCCCCGTTCGAAGACGTGACCATGGGGGCGCGCAACGCCATCCGCGAGGTGGAAGAGCTGACCGGCCGGCGTCTTTTATCGGAGGAAGGGGTTATCACCCCCCGCCAACCGGATGGATCGGGGGTCGATCTTTACGTCTCCACGTCCAGCGCCGGTGGAGGCCTCCAGATGATGGTGGCCGGGGTCGTTAAAAGCATGACGGCCGAAAGCGCTCAGCGGGCCGCTTTGGGGGCCGGAGCCATCGTCATGGACGTCATTTCGGTGGACGACGGCCGGCGTCCGCACGAAAAGATCGAACGGATCCGGCACCTCCGTCCGGATATGATCTTGCTTTCCGGAGGTATTGACGGGGGCACCATTACCCATGTCGTGGAGATCGCCGAGCTCATCGCCGCAGCCGAACCGAAACCGAGGCTGGGCATTGGTTTCAAACTCCCGATCATCTACGCCGGCAATAAGGACGCCCGCCACCATATTCAGAAAACCCTGGGGGACAAGCTCGACCTGCGGATCGTCGACAACCTCCGGCCCGTCCTGGAAAAAGAGGTCCTCGGACCGGCCCGCGAAGAGATCCACAATCTCTTTATGGAACACGTTATGGCTCAGGCCCCCGGTTATAACAAGTTGATGAAATGGACACCCATCCCCATCATGCCCACTCCCGGGGCCGTTGGGCTCATCATGCAGGCGACCGCCAAAAAGTATAACATCAGCGTGGTTGGCGTGGACATCGGTGGCGCCACCACCGACGTGTTCTCTGTGGTGGGGGACGTGTTCAACCGGACCGTCAGTGCCAACCTGGGGATGAGCTACAGTATTTCCAACGTCCTTCTGGAGGCCGGAACGGCCAACATCATGCGCTGGATCCCCTTCGATATCGATGAAGCCGATCTCCGGAACCGGATCCGGAATAAGATGATCCGGCCTACCACCATTCCGCAAACCTTAGACGAACTGGTCATCGAACAGGCCCTGGCCCGGGAGGCTCTGCGCCTGGCCTTCGAACACCATAAAACGCTGGCCGTGGGGCTCAAAGGTGTCCAGAAACAAAGGACCATCGGTGATGCCTTTGACCAGAGCGCCAGCGGCGAAAGCCTCATCAACATGATGGATCTGGGGATGCTCATCGGCAGCGGCGGCGTCCTCTCCCACGCTCCCCGGCGCGTGCAATCGGCCCTGATGATGCTGGACGCTTTCTTGCCGGAGGGAGTGACTACCTTGACGGTGGACAGCATCTTCATGATGCCGCAGTTGGGCGTTCTCTCCACCGTTCATGAACAGGCCGCGGTGGAGGTCTTTGAAAAGGATTGCCTTATCTGGCTCGGGACCGCCATTGCTCCCGTCGGGGCCGGTCGCGAAGGTGAGGATTGCGTTACGGTACGTGGCACCTTGCCCGATGGCACTCAGCTCCAGGAGACGGTGAAATTCGGCAGTATGAAACGCATTCCGCTGCGCGAAGCGGACCTGGTCGAGCTGGAGATCCATCCGGCCCGCGGTTTTGACGTGGGAGCAGGGAAAGGCCACGTTTTGAAGACCAAAGTCAGAGGTGGCGTTGTCGGTATCATCGTCGATGCCCGGGGGCGCCAGCCTTTTGTGCTGCCGGAGGACAGTGCTCAACGGAGGAAGAAGCTTTTAGAATGGTTCAACGCCTTGGAGGTCTACCCGGCGGAACTTTTGGCCAGGTATGCCCGTTGAACCAGCGCAATTAGATCTGCCTGTGGGATTGGAGGTTTAGTTATGGCCCATGCTTATACCCCGGGATTAAAAGTCACGGAGCTGGCCACCATCCGCAAGGTGCGCCGTTTGCCCATCCTGGGCGAGGTCTTAGTCCAAGAAGGGCAGGAGGTAACCCCGGAAACGGTGGTGGCCCGTGCCGAACTTCCCGGTAATCCGCATACCGTCAACGTCGCCAACAGCCTTTCCGTTGAACCGGAGGACGTGCCCCACTTCATGGTGAAAAAAGTGGGAGAAGCAGTCAAAAAGGGCGAGGTCATCGCCACCTACCGGGCTTTCTTCGGCTTGATGAAGAATAACGTCGCTTCCCCGGTGGACGGTACCATCGAGAACATCTCCGCCGTCACCGGACAGGTGGTGGTGCGCGAACCAGCCATTCCCGTCCAGATTCAGGCCTACATTCGGGGCAAAGTGGTCCAGGTTTTACCGCGCGAAGGGGTCATCGTTGAGACCCAGGGAGCCTTCATTCAGGGGATTTTTGGGGTCGGCGGTGAACGGCAGGGAAAACTGAAGATGGTGGCCAGGACCCCCGACGACGTTTTAGAGGAGAAAGACGTCTCCCCCGCGGACCACGGCCAAATCCTCATCGGTGGTTCCCTGGTTACCGGCAAGGCCGTTAAAAAGGCCATGGAATATGGGGTCAAAGGCATTGTGGCGGGGGGAATCATCGATACCGATCTTCTGGAGATCCTGGGCTACGATATCGGCGTGGCCATTACCGGCCACGAAGACATCCCCCTCACCGTCATCATTACGGAGGGCTTTGGCCGGATCAGGATGGCCGAAAAGACCTTCCATCTTTTGAAGGATCTGGACGGATATACGGCTTCCATCAATGGGGCCACCCAGATCCGGGCGGGTGTCATGCGCCCGGAGATCATCGTGGCCGGTTATGTGCCCAAGACCAGAGCCGTGGAAACGGACGTGGCGCAAGGACTGGTTCCCGGGACGCCCATTCGCATCATCCGCGAGCCGTTTTTCGGTCAGCTGGCAGAGGTGGTGGAGCTGCCCCCGGAACTGGAGACTATTGAAACCGAAGCCCATGTCCGGATCCTGAAAGCCCGTCTGGCCAATGGTCAGGTGGTCACCATCCCGCGGGCCAATGTCGAGATCATCGAAGAGTGACCGTGGGCTGATTACGTGGTGACCGTGGCCAGTTGGCGAAAGGTCCTCGACGTGGTGTTCGAGGTCTCATACCGAGGCTTTGCCGGCCTTGTTAGCTTGAGGAACTTAGCTTCGAGAAGTAAACATGAAGTAAACCTGGGACCAAAACAAGGAACTAAACAGGAAGCCCACCCCCTTTGGCGGGGTGGGCTTTTCTTGGCTAGTCTTTTGCCTTTTGGCGAGTCACTTGTCCGGGCGAGGCTTTTGTCGGAGCGGCGAGTCATTCCAGTGCCTTCAACCAGGCCACCTCATGATGACCAGTTTCTGCCAGGAGCGTGGCCTGCGCAGGTGCCAGCTGACCGCGTTCCTCCATGCCGACCGCCCCTGACCGCTCGGCGGCGGACTTTCGATCGGCGCCGCGGCCGAGGCTGTTTTTCCCAGATCACGCTTCCGTTGGAGCTGCGATTGACCCGGGGGAGGCGTTAGGATCGGGCACTACCTCGCCGAGGACATCTCCGAAGCCCCAGGGGCCTCGGACAGATTGGCTTTGACGCCGGCCGTGAGCTCGTCTTCCGTCATCTGGTAAAGGGCGTCGATCAGCCCCACCTGGAAGCTAGCCGGTCCGTGGGCTTTGACGGCGGCCACTTCGGCAGCATAGCCGTAGTAAGCCAGAGCAGAGGCGGCGGCTAAAAGGTGGTCTTTTTCCACCCCGACAAAGGCGGCGATGACGGAGGTGGCCATGCAGCCGGTCCCGGTCACGGTAGCCAGGAGGGGATGGCCGTTGTCCACTGTGACCAGACGTTGGCCGTCACTGAGATAATCAGTTTTGCCGGTGGCGGCCACCACCAGACCCAGACGGCGGGCTATCTCCGCCACCATGGCGGCCATATCCCGCGCCCCTTCTACGGAGTCCACGCCCCGGACCCGCCCGCCATAGCCGCCGATGGTGGCAATTTCGCCGGCGTTTCCGCGGAGGACGGCGATTTTCACCTCGGCCAGGAGGCGCTCGGCGCTTCTGGTTCGCAGGGTGGTGGCCCCGGCTCCTACCGGGTCGAGGACCACTGGAATCCCTAAACGATTGGCTTCCCGGCCGGCGATGATCATTGATTCGATGACCGCCGGGGTTAAAGTGCCGATGTTTAAGACCAGGGCCCGCGCCAAACGGACCATCTCGGCCACCTCATCTGCGGCGTGGGCCATGACCGGCGAGGCGCCGATGGCTAAGGTGGCGTTGGCCGTTATGTTGGTCACGACCAGATTGGTAATGTGGTGGATTAGGGGTTTTTCGGCCCGGATCTTGCTGAGGGTCCTGGCAGCAAAACTACCTAATTCTGACATGGCGGCGGGCTGTTGGGAAAGCCCATCTCTCTCCTTTCTCCTTAAAATCCAGGGGTAAAAAAAACGGCGTACCTGAGAGGACGCCGGCTGAAAAGCGGAATGTCATGGTCAAAAGCTTGACTATTTCCCTCCGCAGGCATTACCCTGATCAGGTGATGGGTCAGGTGCTTATAGCCCTTTCTCAGCCCCTCCCAGGAGCTCCCCTTTATCCAATATTATAACCAAGCCCGCTGGGAAATCAACCTTTGGAAGGAAAATGGCCAGGTAAGGGCGAAATCTTTCTTGGACAACCCACGAAAAAGGAGAACGGACTCGAAAGTGGAGAAGATTTACCAGCAGGCCTTTCCTTTTTTCGAGGAAGGAAAAGAGCAGGCTGCGTTTGAGCAGACAGCCTTGGAACCAAGAGCAGGCGCAGGGAAAAGCCCGGCCCTTGACCAGACCCCGGGAGCGGACGGCCCGAAGTTCGCCGCGGGTCGACCCCTTTCCGACCGGGTGGCCCACCTGGCGAGGTTTGAGGACCTGGAGTCATTGCGCCGGGAGGCCCAGCAATGCCAGGCCTGCCGCCTCCGCTCTACCTGCCAGCGGGTCGTCTTTGGCGAGGGGAACCCCCAGGCCACCATTCTTTTCGTGGGGGAAGCTCCCGGAGCCCAGGAGGACGAAGAGGGGAAGCCCTTTGTTGGTGCGGCGGGGCAGCTTTTGACGCGGATCTTCGAAGCTGCTGGCCTTGCGCGGGAGGAAGTCTTCATTACCAATACTGTGATGTGCCGGCCGCCGCAAAACCGTCTGCCTTTGCCGGATGAGGTTCAGGCCTGCCGCCCCTATCTTGACGCCAAAATCCGGCTGATTAAACCCAAGATCATCGTGGCTTTGGGGGCTCTGGCCTCGCGCACCCTCATCAACCCGGCGGAGGGAATCACCAAAATCCGGGGGCAGTGGTTCGAGAAAGACGGGATAAAGCTGACCGCCACCTTCCACCCGGCCGCTCTTTTGCGTGACCCCAGCAAAAAACGTCCGGTTTGGGAGGATTTCAAAACCCTGGTGGAGGTCTACCGGCGCCTGAAGTCTTGAGCCGGTCGGCTCTAAAAGTAGTCGCTTCAACAAACGGTTTGACGGCAGAAGCAAAGCTGCAAACGGCTTGACGGCAGAAGCAAAGCTGCCTAGGCTCGGCGTGCTTGGGCGAAGATTGAATGGCCGCGCGGCGGCCGCCTCTGGTGCTCACAGTTCAGGGAAGGTGCCCAGCTCTGCCTGCCAGTCATCTCCGGTGGCTCTCAAACGGACCCGATAGTCGTGAAGCCAGACGCCGGAGGCCGCATCTCGCGGAGGCTCGTCCGGGCGGCACCGGGGGAAGACAAAGATGCAACTATCCCCAAATGGCCGTTTGGTTTATCCGTGTAGTTTCTTCGCCCGGGACGGTCTCCGCGGTTGACGGCGGCCAGGCATCAAGTTTCTTGATTTTCTCGGCCAGTTCGGCTGGTGTGAGGAGGCCCTTTTCCTCCAGGAGCTCGATGAGCGCGGCGATGGCCAGCGTGTTCCGGTAATCGATCTCTTTGAGATCGGCCAGTTGGGCATAGATATTAATGGAGTCTTTTGCCGGCAACGAAAAGGAGCCTTTCATCTCGGTACCTCCCAGCGCTTTGGTGGCTTTTTTAACCAGTATTGACCAGAAAAGATGAATTAATACGATCATGACTGCACCTCCACCGCTGGGTCAAGTACGAGGACAATCCTTGGCCGTGCAGTGGTAGACCATCCTGCTGGCGAAGTCCGGGTGCTGGGATCCCCGGCCTGTTTGGCTGTTGTTACCGGAAAGGCGTCTGGTCGCCCCTGGAGCGGTTTAGGTCATATAACGATTTGGGAGTTGCCGCTGGGGCGCTGCCTTGATCCTGGAGACGGAGGTTAGGCGTTGGCAATGAAGCTTTCGGAATTAGGGGAGTTTGGCCTCATTGAACGGTTGAGCAAGTTGGTTCCAACCAGGGGGCCAGGAGTAATCGTAGGGATTGGTGATGACACGGCGGTTCTGGAAACGAGGGCCGGAACACAGCTTCTGGCCACCTGCGACATGCTGGTGGAGGGCGAACACTTTCTCCTGGACCGTCTCACACCCTTCCAGTTGGGCTGGAAGGCCCTGGCCGTAAATGTCAGCGACATTGCCGCCATGGCCGGTCTCCCGCGCTTTGCCTTGATCTCTCTGGGGATTCCGCCGGACCTGCCGGTGGAATTTTTGGACGAATTATACCGGGGTCTGGCGGCCCTGGCCGCCAACTACGGAGTGGTTCTGGTGGGTGGGGACACGGTACGATCGCGCCGGGGTCTCGTCATCGATATCACCGTGCTGGGGGAGGTTGACCGGGGACGAGCCGTCCTCCGGTCGGGATCCCGCGTCGGCGATCTGATCCTGGTCACCGGTCAGCTGGGGGATTCCGCTGGAGGCCTGGAGGTCTTACTGCGCTTGCCGGTGAAGGAGAAGAGCCACTCGCCGGAGGAGACCGCTTTGATTAAAGCCCATCTGGAACCCCACCCCCGCGTTCAAGAGGCCCGTGCGGCCGTAGCTGCGGGTACGGTGCGGGCCATGGACGACATTAGCGATGGACTGGCGCGGGAAATTCGGGAGATCACCGGCGCCAGCGGCGTGGGTGCCAACCTTTGGCTCGATCAAATCCCCCTTTCCCCGGCCCTGCAGAACCTGGCGGAGACTTGGGGGCGATCGCCTCTGGATTTTGCCCTCTACGGCGGGGAAGACTACGAACTGATCTTCACCGTCCCGGCGGAGCAGGCCCCGGCCGTGGCCCGAGCTGTCGAGGACGCCACGGGTACCAGAACGAGCGTCATCGGGGAGATCGTTCCACCCGAAGAGGGGATCCAATTGATCTACCCGGGTGGAGAGCGGGTGCCCTTGACAAAAAGTGGGTGGGACCATTTCAAAGCTTAGGCCGGTCGGACGTACTCACTGCGACGGCAATCGAGGCGGGTGATCATGCTGGTGGGAACTGGCGCCCGCATGTTCGGCAGATAGCGCCAATCTAACACGGGCGAGGCTGACCTTAATGGCAAAAGAAGGCCTGACCATCTTGAGTCATAGTGCCGACGAGACCAGGGCCGTCGGCCGGTCCCTGGGGGAATTAGCCCAGGCCGGCGACCTTTTCTCTTTGCTGGGGGACCTGGGGGCGGGGAAAACGGTCCTGGCCCAAGGGATTTTGCAGGGATTGGGGGTTACCCGTCCCGTCACCAGCCCTACTTTCAATATCGTTAACGAATACCACGGGCGAGTGGTGGTCTATCATCTGGATCTCTACCGCCTCGAGGATCCGGCGGAGCTGCTGGAGATTGGGTTGGAGGAGATGCTGCAGGGAGAGGCGGTCCTGGTAATCGAATGGGGCGATCGCTTTGCCGATTACTTGCCAGCTGAACGTTTGGAGATCATTTTGGACTATCCAAAGGATCCAGATCACCGGCTTTTGACCTTCCGACCGCTGGGAAGACGCTACCGGGAGCTGGTTGACCGGCTCCAACAAGGCCAATAATTGAAGGGGACGTGCTGATGCTCATCTTGGGCCTGGATACCAGTACGGCTGCCTGCACGGCCGCCCTGGTCGAAGAAGAACGTACCATCGCCGAATATACCATCATTGATCGAAAGGCGCATTCCCGTCGCCTCCTGCCGGTCATCGCCAGCCTCCTCCAGGACGCCGGCATTGAAGGCTCTGCGTTAGACGCCCTGGCCGTATCCATTGGCCCTGGTTCCTTTACCGGGCTCAGAATCGGTCTGGCTACAGCCAAGGGTCTGGCCCTGGCCTGGAGCAAACCAGTTCTGGGGATTCCGTCGCTGGATGTGCTGGCCTCCAGCTTACCGGCCGTGCCCTATCTGATCTGCCCGGCCCTGCAGGCGAGAAAAGGAGAGGTATACTGGGCGCTATACAAATGGGGAGAGGCAAAAGGGAGCCACGGACGGCCACCTTTGCTGCGGCTCACAGAGTATGCTGCCAGTGACCTGGATGATTTTCTGGCGGGTCTGGCGGCCAACCGGGAAAAGGCGGGCGGGGAGGAGCTCAAGGTCGTCCTCTTAGGGGATGCCGTGCCCCTTTACTGGCCAGCGGTGGCTGCTCGTTTTGGAGAACAGGTCCGCCAAGCCCCACCAGCCTGGTTTTATCCCCGGGCTTCCAGCCTGGCCTTTCTGGCTTTGGAAAGATTGGCCCGGGGCGAAATTTCCCTGGATCAGGGGGCACCCCTTAAGCCCCTTTACATCCGGCCAGCACCGGCGGAAGAGGCCGGAGTGCGCCAGGGCCGCTAATCCGAGCCCCCGTTACTAGATGTTAAGCAGGCCCTGGCCGGGATCCAGCGCCGGGCGGCTGACCCCAGAACATAACTGCCTTTGCAGCGTCAGATGATCGGAGTGAGGAAGCCTTGCTGGAGGAAGTTTATTTTGACGAAATGACGCCCGAGGATTTAGACGACGTTATGATCATCGAGAAGCTCTCCTTTCCCACGCCCTGGTCGCGCCAAGCCTTTTACACGGAGATCACCGAGAACACCTATGCTCATTATGTGGTGGCCCGCCTCGGCCAACGGGTTATTGGATATGCCGGGATGTGGCTGATTCTGGATGAAGCCCACATCACCAACATCGCCGTTCACCCCGATTACCGGCGCCAGGGGGTTGGCGAGGCCCTTTTACAAGAGATGATGGAGCGGGCGCGGCGGGAGGGCGCGGAAAGCATGACCCTGGAGGTACGGGTTTCCAACGTGGCCGCGCAACGGCTTTACGAAAAGATGGGCTTTGAGAAGCGGGGAATCCGAAAGGGTTATTACACCGACGTCAAAGAGGATGCCTATATCATGTGGAAGGAAAGATTGGGCCCATGAGGAAAAATCCATCAGAAAAATACGCTGAGCGCACCCCGCAATATATGATGGGGATGCGGGTTTCCGCCCTGCTGACCTGAGAAGAGGCGGGAGACAACCGCGTTGTCTCCCCTTTGGGAGTGTGGTATACTTCAGTAAAACCTGATGCTGGGGGCATAAAGAAAATGGATATCAACACAAAATTCGGCGGAGAAGCCCTGACTTTCGATGATGTCTTGCTGGTCCCCGCCTATTCGGAGGTTTTGCCCGGGCAGGTGGATACTAAAACCCGTTTTACCCGGGAGATCAGCCTCAACATACCGTTAGTCAGCGCGGCCATGGACACGGTGACGGAAGCGAGAATGGCCATCGCCATGGCCCGGGAAGGCGGCATCGGCGTCATCCATAAGAACATGAGCATACAAGAGCAGGCTTCGGAAGTCGACCGGGTGAAAAGATCGGAACACGGCGTCATCACTGATCCCTTCTTCCTCTCCCCCGATAACTCCATCAACGACGCTTTAGCCCTCATGAGCCGTTACCACATCTCCGGGATCCCGGTAGTGGAAGGCGGGCGCCTGGTGGGCATCATCACCAACCGCGACATCCGCTTTGAAGAGAATTTTGAGCGGCCCATCAAAGAAGTGATGACCAAAGAAAATTTGGTCACCGCGCCGGTGGGTACCACTTTAGCCCAGGCCAAAGAAATCCTGGCTCGCTATAAAATCGAGAAGCTTCCCCTGGTGGACGAGCATTTCCACCTGAAAGGCCTCATCACGCTCAAGGACATTGAGAAAGCCCGCAAGTTCCCCAACGCGGCTAAGGATAAACGCGGCCGGCTTTTAGTGGCGGCGGCCGTCGGAGTTGCCGGCGAGACCATGGAGCGGGTGGCCGCTCTGGTGGAGGCGGGCGTCGACGTGGTGGTGGTGGACTCGGCCCACGGCCATTCCCGCGGGGTATTGGAAACGGTCAAAAAAATCAAAGCCAATTTCCCTGGCCTGCAGGTAGTGGGCGGAAACGTGGCGACAGCTGCCGGAGCGCGCGCCCTCATCGAAGCTGGGGCCGACGCGGTGAAGGTGGGTGTGGGTCCAGGTTCCATTTGCACAACCCGGGTCGTGGCCGGCATCGGCGTTCCCCAGATCACGGCCATTTTTGAGGCGGCCCGGGAAGCTGCGCGGCAGGGTGTTCCGGTCATCGCCGACGGCGGCATCAAGTATTCCGGTGATATCACCAAGGCCATCGCTGCTGGGGCCGATTCCGTCATGATCGGTAGCCTTTTGGCTGGCACCGACGAAAGCCCCGGGGAAATGGAGATCTATCAGGGACGGAGCTTCAAGACCTACCGGGGGATGGGCTCCCTGGGAGCGATGAAAGAGGGCTCCAGTGATCGCTATTTCCAAGAAGGAAATGCCAAACTCGTCCCCGAAGGCATCGAAGGGCGCGTCCCCTACCGGGGGCCTCTCTCGGAGACGGTCTATCAGTTGGTGGGTGGCCTGCGGGCCGGCATGGGCTATCTTGGGGTGAAAAACATAGAGGAATTAAAGACGAAGACGACCTTCATTCGGATTACGGGGGCGGGGCTGCGGGAGAGCCATCCCCATGATGTTTATATCACCAAGGAGGCCCCCAACTACTCCGTCCGGGAAGAGGGGTGAGCGGTTGGATCTTCTCTTTCTGTTGGGACAACGGATGGCGGTTATCGCGACGGTGGCTTATGTCCTCAGCCACTTCCGGGCCTTCCGCCGCTTTTTGCGCCGGGCGGCAACCAGGGAAGAGAGGATCTTTTTGACCCTTTTCTTCGGTCTTTTTGCCATTGTTGGCACCTACATGGGCATTCCCATTCACGGGGCCATCGCCAACTCACGCGTCATCGGAGCAGCCGTCGCTGGCTTGCTGGGAGGTCCGTGGGTGGGTCTGGCGGCTGGGTTCATCGGTGGTCTCCACCGCTACTTTGTAGGTGGTTTTACGGCCCTGGCCTGTGGAGTTTCGACCACCGTCGAAGGTTTTACGGCCGGGCTGGTCTACCAATTTTGGCCCTACTATCGAACCCGCTGGACGGTGGGTTTTCTCGTTGGCTTCCTGGACGAAACACTGCAGATGCTGATCATTTTGCTTTTGGCCAAGCCCTTCTCCGAGGCTTTGGCTCTGGTGAAGATCATCGCCCTCCCCATGACGTTGGTCAATGCCGTGGGGCTGGCCATCTTTATTTCCATCGTTGAGGATGTGGAGCGCCGCGAAGAGCAACTGGGAGCCAGGCAAACGCAAAAGGTTCTGGAAATAGCCCGGAAGACCCTTCCCCACCTGCGGCGGGGTCTGGACCGGCGTTCCGCCCAGGCGGTAGCCCGCATCATCTACGAGGCCGGGGAGGTGGCCGCCGTTGCCGTCAGCGATCGCCAACGCGTGCTGGCCCACGTGGGGGCGGGAATGGAGCGCAATCCACCTGGCAGCCCCTTAAGCCCCTCTGTTCTTCGCCAGGTCATTGGCCGGGGAGCCGTTTTGATTTCGGAAAACGGGCGAGAACTGTCTTGTCCCCATGCCGATTGTCCCTTTGGTTCCAGCATCACCGTACCCCTGCGGGCCCGCCAGGAGGTGGTGGGGAGTCTCACCATCTTCCACCGTGAGGAGGGGGCGGTTACCGCGGTGGACCGGGAATTGATCCTGGGGATGTCCCATCTTTTAGAAACCCAACTGGAACTGGCCGAATTGGAGCAAAGGGCTCAGTTGGCCACGCGCGCCGAACTGAAGGCCCTCCAGGCTCAAATCAACCCCCACTTTCTTTTCAACGCCTTAAATACCATCGTCTCCCTCAGCCGGGACCGGCCGGAGGAAGCCCGGCGCCTGACCATTAATTTGAGCGAGTACTTCCGGCGGAATCTCGGACAAAACCGCGATTTCGTCACCCTGAAAGAGGAACTGGAGCACGTCGAAGCGTACTTGGCCATTGAGAAGGCCCGTTTTGAGGATCGCCTGCAGGTGGTAATCGACGTCGATCCAGCCCTGGAACAACTTCGGGTTCCGCCCTTGATCCTCCAACCCATTGTGGAAAACGCCGTCAAACATGGTTTATTGCCGAAGCGGGAAGGGGGAACGGTTTGGATTACGGCGCGCCTTTTGGATCAGCGAGCTAAGATCACGGTTCGCGACAATGGGGTGGGATTGAAAGCGCGCAAAAAGGCCGTTTTGCCGGGGGCGCGGGAGGCAGGAGCCCGGATTGGGTTGCGCAACGTGCAGGAGCGGTTGAAAAACCTTTATGGAAGTCAGGGCGGACTGCGGATGACACCCCTTCCGGAGGGCGGTGTGCGGGTGGACATCCATTTGCCGGCCGAATTTATACCTAAGATGACGGAGGAGAAAGGGCACTTTGGTCATCAGAGCACTGGTGGTTGATGATGAACCGGCGTCTCGCCGGGAACTGATTTTTTTGCTCAAACGTCACGCCATTGAAATAGTAGGAGAGGCCGGGGACGGGGAAGAGGCTTTGGCCCTGGTGGAATCCCAGCACCCTGATGTTCTCTTTCTGGATATCCAGATGCCTCCGCCGGGTGGAATCGAAGTGGCCTGGAAAGTCTCGACCATGGCGGACCCGCCCCTTTTGGTTTTTACCACGGCTTACGATCAGTATGCAGTGGAAGCATTTGAAATTCCGGCCCTGGATTACCTCTTGAAACCTTTCAGCGAGGAACGCGTCCGCCGGACGGTAGAGCGGTTAAGGACGGAATTGTCCCGACGCCGGTTGGACCGGACGGTGGCCGGAGTCTTGGAGCGGGCCGTGGCTGCCGCCGGGGCCGGAGGAACCAGAGCCAGGGTCCCGGTTAAAGCCGAAGGACGTTTGCGGCTTCTTGACCCCGCCGAGGTCCTTTATGCCTATCTCCAGGGACATGAGGTGATCGTCAAGACCACAAAGGGCAGTCATCTCACGACCATGGAGTTCGGCGAAATGCCCGAGCGGTTGGGCCCGGATTTTTTTCGCGCCCACAAAAGCTTTGTGGTGAACCTGAGACGCGTTCGCGAGGTAATTCCCTGGTTTAAAGGAACCTTTGAACTGGTCATGGAGGACGGAAGCCGGATCCCCGTTAGCCGTTCCAGGGTGGCGGCAGTCAAGGCCAGGCTGGGGATCGACTGAGGGGCGCCTGCCCTCACATTGGGCCAGCGAGCGGCTGGGCAGAAGGCTATGAGAAGAAGGCTGTCTTTGTGGCCGGCCGCTCAGCTGAGGCCCGGTTCCATCTGTGACGGCCAGTCGCACTACACGAAAAAGCGCTGTTTTCTGCCATTTAGATTATTTTTGTACCATTGAACCGGAGAAGCTTGTCTCCGGTTTTTTCTTTGCCTTAACCTGATAGATAGGAGTAATAGATTTATTGGTCATTAAAATGCTGTCCGCAATGGCCCGCCGGATAAAATGGAATTTCGGCATTGGCTTGCGGACCAGTGAAAGGAGGTCGAGAAGTCTCACGGGAAACCAGTGGGTGCTGTTACCAGCCACTAGTAGCAGCCAACGGGAGTCCCCTCTTGGAGTCATGAGAGCCGTTCGAAATGCGCAGCGGAAAATCTTCTTCCCGAAGGAGGTCCAGTCGTGAACGTTGCCGTCCTATTGCTCTTAACCGTGCCCATCTTCTATCTCGGTTATCAGCTTTATTCTGGATTCATCTCGCGCGTTTTTGGTCTTGATGATCGTCGGAAGACCCCGGCTGTGGCCATGGAGGATGGCGTGGACTACGTGCCCACCAAGTTGGGCGTGGCTTTCTCTCATCACTTTGCCTCAATTGCCGGGGCCGGACCCATCGTTGGTCCCACCACTGCCCTTTTGTATGGCTATGCTCCGGCCTGGCTGTGGATCATCCTCGGTGGGGTCTTTTTAGGCGCCGTCCACGATTATTCTTCCCTTTTCATCAGCATGCGGGAAAAAGGCAAGTCCGTGGCCCAGATTGCGGAATCGGGGATGGGAAGGTTTGGCTTTTTCCTTTTCATCGCTTTTACCCTTTTGATGATCGTACTGGTCACCTCGGCCTTTTTAGGTCTGACGGCCACCGCGCTAACCTCTTTGGTTCCTTTGAAAGAGCTCCGCATCGAGGGAACCACCGTCCTCCGAACCGTGGTTAAAGATGGCATTGAATACGCCCGCATTGGTGGCATTGCCTCGACCACCGTTATCGTCATGACCCTTTTTGCCCCGCTCATCGGCTACCTCCTTTACAAAAAACGAATCGCCGTTTGGTTGGGTAGCCTTCTGGCCATCGGCGTCAACATTCTGGCCATCATCCTTGGAGTTTACTACCCTGTGGCCCTGGACCCGAACCTCTGGATGCAGATCCTTAGCGTCTACGTCTTTTTGGCCGCTGGAATCCCCGTCTGGATGCTTTTGCAACCACGGGACTTCACCAATTCCTTCACCCTTTATGCCGGTATTGCCGCCCTTTTCATCGCCGTGTTAGGCGGGGGCTTGGCGGGGGTGACGTTACAGGCTCCAGCCTGGAACGTAGCCGGCGGCGCGGCCAAAATGGGGAGCCTCTGGCCCTTCCTCTTCATCACCATCGCTTGTGGGGCTATTTCCGGATTCCACAGCCTGGTGGCCGGCGGAACGGTCTCCAAGCAGGTGGAAAAGGAATCCCACGCCCGGATCATCGGTTACGGCGGCATGTTGTTGGAATCCCTCCTCGCCGTGGTAGTGGTACTGGCGGTGGCGGCCGGAATCAAGTATGAGACCTATCTGAACATCGTCTATCCCGCCAAAGGAGCCTCCAACCCGATTTTGGCCTTCGCCCTTTCCATGGGCGGCTTGTTGCACCAGGGGTTGGGTCTCCCGGTCACGGCCGGTACCGTCTTTGGTATCCTCATGCTGGAAGGTTTCGTCATTACCACGCTGGATACCGCCGTCCGCCTGAACCGCTACCTTTTTGAAGAGCTCTGGGGCATTCTCTTTAAGAACCCCCATCCCATTTTCAAGTCCTATCTCTTTAACGCCGGCCTCTCGGTGGCGGCCATGTACTACCTGGCCTCGGGAAACAAATTCCTGACCATCTGGCCCATCTTCGGTTCAGCCAACCAACTCCTGGCCGCTCTAACCCTCATCGCGGTCAGCGTGTGGCTTGGTTTGCGGCGGAAACCCAATTGGTTCACCATTATTCCGGCCATTTTCATGACGGCGACCACCCTGGTTGCTTTGTACAAACTACTGATCGATAAGTACCTCCCCACCCACAACCTGCCCCTGGTCATCACCGATATTTTACTCATGGTGCTGGCCATTGCGGCGACCATACTGGCCGTCTCCAAGCTGGTCCTGAACAATGGTAAGGCTGCCGTGACGGAACAGGTGGCTGACGACTGAGGATACGCGGGGGGGCTGGGTACCTGATCGGATCGGTAATTCGCAGCGACCCGTACCAGGCCCCCCTCGCCGACAGGCGGGGCCAAGTCAGCCGCGGGCGCGCGGCGGTGTTTTCTGGCTAAGCCTTGGTTTTAAGCCATAGTCATTTGGACAAAGTATTCTACCTCCTCAGGATTCTCAAAAGCCCGGGTCTTCACCCGGGCGATCTTTTTCGCCCCTTGATTGTCTCCTTACCATTCGCGCGCTGATTTTTACCATTCACAACAGGATTTTTACCATTCAGAGCCGATGATTGAAAATCATAGGCCAATCAGCAGGAATACTACCTCAAACGTCGAAACTATCAAAAGTAAGAAAAATTTCTCCTTCGCGAGACGAAAGGATGATGAGAAAAAGGAAAGGGGGTTGGTCTCTTGGAGTTAGCCCTGGAGGAAGATGGTAGGTGGGGATGAAAGGACGCCTGACACCAGGTCGGTCCCTCGCCGCTTCCGCCAACGGCTGCTTACTACGAGTGCCAAAGGCTGCTTGCTACGAGCTCTTGCGTTTCACCCTGATCTGAGCGGAGAAGTCATTGCCGGCTTATGACCCCAGCGGAACCATTAAAACATTTCACGGGGAGGGAAGAAGATGAATGCGGTAGTCATCCTGTTGGTCGCCATCGTCACTGCACTTATTGGGTACTATGTCTATGCCAAATACGTGGACGAGAAAATCATTCAGGTTGACCCCAAAAAGGCCACTCCCGCCGTCATGTACATGGACGGGGTGGATTTCATGCCCACCAGCCGTCACGTCCTCATCGGGTACCAGTTTAAATCCATTGCCGCCTTGGGGCCGGTGACCGGACCCATCATCGCCGTTCAGTGGGGTTGGTTGCCGGCCGTTTTATGGATTCTCTTCGGCGTCTTTTTCATCGGTTGGGTTCAAGACTATTCCAGCGCCATCCTGGCCATGCGCAACGAAGGCCAGAGCTTCGGCGCGCTCAGTTATCGCCTCATTTCACCGCGCGCCCGGGTGACCCTGTTGAGCTTCATCTACTTTTACCTCATCCTGATCCTGGCCGCTTTCGGTGACATCGTGGCCACGATGATGGCCAAGATCTCCAGCGTTCCCTTTGCCATTTTGGCCCTCATGGCCACTGGGGCCCTGGCCGGTTGGATGATCTATAAGAAGCGGGCCGACATCATCTATACCACTTTACTGATGGTCGTTCTGTCCCTGATCAGCATCTATCTGGGTACGGTTTTGAAGATTCCCGGTTCAAAGACCCTCTGGGTCCTGTTCGCCCTCTTCTTCAGCTATCTCGGAGCGGTTCTACCGATTTGGAGCTATACCCAACCCATCAACTACATCTCCTTTTATCTGGTCTTCCTCGGCATGTTGGGAGCGGCCCTGGGGACGCTCATCGGCCATCCGAGCGTGACTACGCCGGCTTTTACCTCTTTCACCATCGGCATCGGACCCCTTTGGCCCATCCTCTTTGTGACCATCGCCTGCGGGGCCATCTCCGGTTGGCATAGCCTGGTCTCTAGCTCGGGCACGGCTCGCCAGCTCCAGAACGAAACCCACACCCGCTACGTTACGGCCGGAGCTATGTTCTTGGAAATGATTCTGGCCGCGCTGGCCATTATCATCGCTACCAGCACCTTCAAGGACTTTGGGGCCTACGCCGCTGAAATGAAGTCTTCAGGGCCGGCCGGCGTTTTCGCCAAGGGCATGAGCTCGCTCCTGGCTTATCTCGGTATCCCGGCCGGTTTCGGTACGGCCTTCGCCGGGGCCATCTTCGTTATCCTGGCCATCACCGTCATGCAACTGGTGCTGCGGTTTGCCCGGATCGCCACGGCGGAATTGGCTGGGGATACAGTTCCGGTTTTACGGAATGTACACGTGGGGGCCTTCTTGGCCATGGCCATCACTTTCATCCTCATCATCACCGGAACCTATGGCTACATCTGGACCCTCTTCGGCGGGTCCAACCAACTGATGGCCTCTTTGGCCCTGATGATGGTCACCATCTGGTTGGCCGGCCAGAAAAGGAACTACCATTTTGCCCTCTGGCCAATGATCTTCATGTTCGTCACCACCATCAGCGCCCTGGCCTGGACGGCCTGGAGCATGTACGACAAGATCGGGCTTTTAGCGGCGGGTAAGCTGGCTCCGCCGGCCGGGCAAACGGTGGGCATGGCCATTGCCGGGAACTGGATCTCCATCCTGATCGCCGTTTTCCTCCTGGTGGCAGCCATCATCTTGGTTTGGGATGGTTTTAAGGTTTTCTTCAAGGTCATTGGGCCTTCCACCGGTGTCACGACGGGCAAAGCCAAAGAGGCCTGAGCGAAAAAACTTAAGCGAGGAGTTAGATACAGAAAATGTTGAGCCGGTGATCGGGATGAAGGGTCTCTTCGCTCGATGGTTGTCCCCTATAGGGGAGATGGCCCGGGGCTTTCTTTTAGGTAATCTGGCTGAACCCATCATGGAGGAACGAGCAAAGCTTCAGGACACGCTTTTAGCCTTGCTTTACGCCGATCTCCTTGGGTTGCCCTTGCCGGGGAGGTTTTATGCCTTGGGCCTTCTCCCCTTCTTTTATAGACAGCTACCAGGCTGGAAAAGACGTCGTTTGGCGGAAAAGGATCTGACGGTGGTTCAGGATATTATGTGACGGGAAGGTGAGCGCCTTGCTGTTTTGGAAAGGGAAGAAAAAGGGAGAAGCTCCGGCGGAGGTTGCCGCTTCGCCGCAAGAGAAGCAACAAGAGAAGCAAGAAAAAGAGAGCCTGGGTGATGCGGTCAAGGAACTGGTATACGGGTTGGCGGCCCACGACATGGCCCGCTATGCTCTAAAAACCCGTTCCAGCATGGAACATCTTTTCATCCTCATCACCATGGGCGATCTCCTCGGGGTTCCCATCCTGCCTCCTTACTATTCTTTACGGCTTTTGCCCTATGTGGTGCCGCAGATTAGTACCTGGAAGCGTCGGATGCTGCGGGAGAAAGACCTGACCGATGCCCTTTTTTAGGCCGGAGTGGTTGTGGTGGCGAGGTAGCCTTATCCTTTTCGGCCTTGCTTCGGTGACGAGGACCTGCGGCCGTCGTTTGCCCGGTAGCATCGCTTGAAAAACGTTCTCCCAAACGCAGGTTTAAAAGCGCTGATTTCAACGAATGAGGCTAGATCGCGAAAAAGAGGTGACCATCTTGTCCCTGGCAAGCTTTTTTAAAGAGCATCCCGATATCCGCTACATCATGTACGGTGGAAAAGGAGGGTTGGGAAAAACCACCTTTTCAGCCGCTACCGCCTATTACCTGGCCCAACAGGGGTACAAAGTTTTGGTTTTTTCGGTAGACCCGCAGGCATCCTTAAGCGATATCTTTGAACGGAACATCTATGGCCAGGGCGAAGTAGAGATCATGCCCAACCTTTATGCCTGCGAGATCGATGCTGACCGTCGAATAAAGGAATATCAAAACGAAATTCGTCAGAAAATCCTGGATATGTATGGCCTCGATTCCATCCCGGATGAAATAGAGAATTACATCCAGGCCGCTTCGGCCGAGCCGGCCATGGAAGAGAGCGCCATTTTCGATGAAGTGGTCAACATCGTCGTCAAAGGCGGGTATGACTATTACATTTACGACCTCGTTCCGCTCGGCCATGCCCTTTATTATCTGAGTATGGCCTCCGTTTACGACGCGTGGATCACCCGGATCACTGGCCTGCGGGAGCAAATGCGAGAATATGATGCTGTGGTGGCGACCATGAAGCGGCAGAAGGAGACGGAAGAGGACCAGATCCTGAAGGAACTGGTTTACATTCGGGACCGGATTTCCAAGTCCTCGAGTATCCTGACCGATGCCGCCCGCACAGCCTTTTTCTTCGTCCTGGTTCCGGAAGAGATGATCATTCTGGACACCCAGAAGGCGGCCGAGCTCTTTGCTCGGTATGACGTTCCCATCCGCGGTTACATCGTCAACCGGGTGGTGCCGCCGGAGCTGGCCCAGGCCAACATTCCTCCCTACCTGCGCAACCGCATCGAGATGCAGAGAGGTTACCTGGAGAAGATCAACCGGGAGTTCGGCGAGAAAGTCCTCAGCCGGATCCCAGAGTTTGAAAGCGACATTCGGGGCCTGGCCATGATCGAGAAGATGGCGGCCCAGATGTTCGGGAAGGGGGATTAACCATGGCCATGGTTGAGCCAGTCGCAAAGGGAAAGTCTGGCAGTATGGTCGATTTCTTTAAGGAACATCCCGGGATGAAATATATCTTTTTTGGCGGCAAGGGTGGGGTCGGCAAGACGGTCATGGCCGGAGCAGCGGCCCTCTGGCTGGCTCAGCAGGGGAAAAAGACCCTCCTGGCCTCGACCAACCCGGTGCACAGCTTATCCAGTCTCCTTGATCAAAATGTTTTCGGCCGGGTGCAGCCTGTGGCTGGGGTGGACAACTTCTTCGCTTACGAGATCGACACCTCGGACACCATCAAAAAATCGAAAGAGGAGATCAGCGAGAAGATCCGCTGGTTCCTGAAATACGCGGACATCCCCACCAAGGCCGATGATTTCGTGGAGACAGCCACCATGAATCCGGCTTTTGAAGAGTCGGCCATGTTTGAGAACATGATCAACATCATGTTTGCCGATGAATATGAGGCCTACGTTTTCGACACGGCTCCCACGGCCAACGCCCGCCGCCTGCTCGGGATGTCCAAGGTTTATAACCTCTGGGTCAATAAAATGCTGGAGAGTCGCAAAGAGGCCCAAGCCATGCGGCTGGCCCTTTCCTTCCGCAAGAAGGAGGAGAAGGACCCCCTCTTGGATTACCTGGTCAATTTCCAGCAGCGAATGGCCCACGCCAAAGCGCTCCTCACCGACGCGGAGCGGACGGCTTTCTTCTTCGTCACCTTGCCCGAAGCGTTGCCCATCGCCGTGATCAAGCGCTTCATCGGCTGGTTCAACGATTTTGGGATTCCGGTGGGCGGGGTCATCGTGAACGGGCTCATCGATACCAGCGGTCTTTCCCAGGATACGTCGCCTTTCGTTTTGAACCGGGTGGAGATGCAAAGGGGCTACATGGAGCAGATCTATTCTTCCTTCCGGGATGTCCGCGCCCTGGTCCCCCTCTTTGAGACCGAGGTCCGGGGCGTGCCGATGCTAAAACGGGTGGCGACGGCCCTCTTTGCTGGGTAAGTTCTCGGGCGGGACGACCCTCTGCCTGGCCTTGTCCTTTAGATTTTTGCCTAAAATCCGGAGCCTCCAGGGGACAGTGGTCCAGGGATTCTGGGGGGTTGAGGAGTTCTATGCTGATGGGGAATCCTGGCAAGCATCCAATA